>Ga0187810_10000013_pt1 | contig 92483 bp, 102 predicted proteins | sample NC_wetland_sal_i_9_FD_132963 | JGI IMG/M metagenome (GOLD analysis project Ga0187810, IMG submission 132963) | Wetland sediment microbial communities from Neuse River Estuary, North Carolina, USA - ASW_5 | ecosystem: Environmental > Aquatic > Freshwater > Wetlands > Sediment | place: USA...
AGTGTTCATCACAATGATTTTGCCTGTATCGATGTCCAGTCTGCCATGGGGGTCGACTATCTTTTCCCCGGCCAAAAGTTCCTCCTGCAGGCAGCTCCCCCGAACGGGCAGGTTAACGTCAACATCCTCTTCCTCGACGTTACCGACAACTCGAAACTCCTTTCGGTGAACCCTGTATGGGACCCGGTCAATAAAGTCTGGGACTATGCCGGAATAGTACCGATCGTGCAGTTCAACGACCTGAATAACGTCCAGTCGAAGACGATAACAATCAAGAACCAGGGCAAGTATTTCCTTTGCGCCGATGACCGGAAAGAGATCGGGGCAAGCGATGCTATCTATAAGGTGCCGGTCCGGATGACCCCGGCCTAATCTGCATCCTCCAGTCTCTTCTGTTTTTTTGGCCTAATAGTAATTAATTGCCTTCTGGTTACATTTGCGAAAGTTTATCATCTTCCCTGTGATGAGTCAGGTAACATGACCGAGAACAGTCGCCCGCCCCTGCCGCCGTTTACGTACGAGACAGCGGTCCAGAAAGTCCGCATGGCCGAAGATGCATGGAATACCCGGGACCCGGTGAAAGTCTCGCTTGCTTACACCCCGGACAGCACCTGGCGCAACCGGGCCGAGTGCTTCACCGGAAGAGACGCGATTGTTGCCTTCCTCAAACGGAAGTGGGCAAAGGAACTTGACTACCGCCTAATCAAGGAGGTCTGGGCCTTCCACGAGAATCGGATCGCAGTGCGGTTTGCGTACGAGTACCACGATGACTCTGACAACTGGTTCCGTGCCTATGGCAACGAGAACTGGGAGTTCAGCAAAGAAGGTCTGATGAAACGCCGGATGGCAAGCATCAACGATTACCCGATTAAAGAGAGCGAACGAAAATATCACTGGCCGCTTGGCCGCCGCCCGGACAACCACCCGGGGCTCTCTGACCTTGGACTGTGATCACCAAAGCCTGATACAGATACATTCAAACGATTTACGATCCCGGAAAGATGCGAATCCTACGAGCTTAATTATGATAACCCCGGAAAGCGGACAAAAAAGCATGGAATTGCTTCCGGTACAGGTCGCGGTGATCGGCGCGGCAGACTGCACTGCAGAAGAGTACGAGTCAGCCCGGTCTGTCGGGCGGTTTATTGCGGAGAACCATGCGACCCTGATCTGCGGCGGGCTCGGAGGGGTTATGGAGGCGGCGTGCAGGGGGGCCCGGGAAAATGAAGGGCGAACGGTTGGTATCGTTCCCGACATCAGCGACGGTAACGGATACCTCGATATTGTTATCCGTACCGGCCTTGGTCACGCACGGAACGTGCTGGTCGTCCATTCGGCAGATGCCGTGATTGCGATTGGCGGGAGCCACGGAGCGCTCTCCGAGATCGCGCTCGCCCTCAAAACCCGCCATCCGGTCTTCGGCCTGAAAACATGGGATATCCCGGGCGTGAAAAAATGTGTCGATCCCAAAGATGCGGTTACTATGGCAGTTCGCGCCGCACGCCAGTCTCTTTTGTCTCGTATCCGCCAAGATGGTTGAGAATCGCCTTGAACTGGTCCGACGCGATGACATTGCAGAGCGCAGAAACCCTTGGATCGTCGAGATTTTCCTTACGGATCGCGAGTTCGTACCGCTCGGACGCGACCGGGACAAACTTGAGCCCGAGCGTTTTTGCCGCGCTGAAAACGCACATCCCCGCGTCGGCTTCGCCGGATTTTACTGCGAGTGCGACGGCAAGGTGAGTTGTTGCCTCGCGATCGTAGCCACGGATCGATCCCGGATCGATCCCTCTCCTCCTGAGCTCGTGATCGAGGAGCATCCGGGTCCCCGAACCCCGCTGCCGGTTTATAAAGAGCCGGCCCGGGAGTTCGTCGAAACCGATGCCGTCCTTCGATACGATTCCCTGCTCGCGTTCGGCAACGCAGAGAAGCACGATCTCCTTGCCCGGCAGGTATTTTTTCAGGTACGGGATGTTGTACTCTCCGTCATCGGCAAGCAGGTGAACCGGCGCCGCGTGGCAATCGTTTTTCATCAGGGAAAGGATGCCTCCCATGCTGCCGATGTGGGTTGAATGGACTTCGACTTCCTGTTGCTGGAGGAGATCGGTAAGATAATCGATGACCGGATCGTGACTTCCCGTGATGAGAAGAGCTCTCTCAGCACTTGCCCGGGGCACCGTAAGCGTACCCTGCACGGGTGCACCGGCTTCGTATCCTTCAATCCCCGCCGGAATTTTCAGGTACGCATTTGCCCGGACTGCACTCATCTGGATACCGGCTCCTCTCGACTGGGGGGAGATGACCCAGCTCGCGCCGACCTTTCCGACCGAGCAGAGGACAAACTCATCGTTTCCCACCTCCTTGTGGATAGATGTGGTCAGATATGCGTCGATCGTTTCCGGTACCGGCACCGGAAGACCGTACCGGTGCAGGAGCGGGATGACGACCTCGCGAAGCACTGTCAGGGCCGAAAGGGGATAACCCGGCATCCCGATGACCGGCTTTCCGTCTATACGGCCGATGATGACCGGTTTGCCTGGTTTGATCGCGACCCCATGGACGAGGACTTCGCCAATCTCCGCAATTACGTCCGCGGTAAAGTCCTTTGTCCCGGCCGAGGAGCCGGCTGAGATGATGACAATCTCGTTATCTGTTACCGCACGCCGGAGCATGGCCCGGATGAGGACCGGGTCGTCCCTCACGACCGGGTATCGTGTGCAGCTTGCGCCAGTCGTCCGGATGATCGCCTCCGCCATTACGGTGTTACTGTCGACAACCTGTCCGGGTGCCGGGTGTGTACCCGGAGGGACAACCTCACTTCCCGTAGGTATGAGACCTACGCGCACAGCAAGCACTTTAACCTCGGTGATCCCGTAGGCCGCGAGTGCCCCGGTCTCGGCCGGGCGAATGCTGTGGCGGGATGGCAGTACCATCTCGGACTCGGCGATATCCTCGCCCGCCGGCCGGATGTGCTGCCATGGTGGGGCTGCTTTGCGGATTGTGTACTGCAGCCCCTCGACATGCACATCCTCGATCATGATAATCGTATCGAACGGATGAGGGACGATATTACCGGTGTTCACCCGCAATGCGAGCTTGAGAGTGACCGGGTTCTGGTCGCTCGCTGCTTCAGTCTCCCGGCTCATGGCCGCGATCCCATCCATTGCCGCGAGGTGGACCTCGGGCACCGAGTACCGGGCAAAGATCGGTTCCGCAGTCAGCCGGCCGACCGATGCTATGAGCGGGACGCGCTCGTGCGATGGGGTGCATCCGAATGCAGTACCCAGAAGATCCAGAGTGTCGCTCAGGGAGGTAACCGTGAGATAGCGCTTCACCACAGGATCACCTCGATGCACGTTCCTGTTTCGAGTCCCTCGCTCTCCGCCGGGATCCGGACAACCCCCGTACTCCGGACAAGGGTGTTGAGCAGGCCGGCCTTGCCAAAGAGCGGCGTGGCGATACCATCCGTTACCGAGACTCGGAAGTAATCCTCCCTGCCCCGTGTTGAAGGAATGTTCTGTCCGAGCGTTGCCTGCAGGGTTCTTACCCGGCTTCCTGTCTCACCGGTCATGCTGTCGATCAGATGACGGACAACAGCCACGAGCACGATGAACGCGGATGCGGGATGGCCGGGAAGGCCGATCACCGGCTTTCCTTCGCACTGCCCGATGATGGTCGGCTTGCCGGGTGCGATTGCGATACCATGGATCAGCACTTTCCCGTGATCGGCAATAATTTCCGCTACCATATCACGCTCGTCCTTCGAGCTCCCCCCCGAGATAAGGACGGCGTCGGATTCGGCCACGGCTCTTGCGATGGCTGACCCGAGAGATTCCCGGTCATCGCGGATAATGCCGTAGGTGACCGGGATGCATCCCTGCTCCCGGAGGAACGAGGCTACAACGTACGAGTTCACGTCCCGCACCTGTCCCGGGCCGGGAGCCTCTGTTACCGGTACGAGCTCGTTTCCCGTCGAGATAATCCCGATTTTCGGTTTACTGACGACCGGGACGCTCGCGCAGCCGGCGGCCGCAAGCACGCCGACATCCTGTGACGAAAGCCGCCTCCCCCGCCCGACCACGACTTCCCCCCGGGAAAAATCCTCGTTGAACACGAGGACATTCTCACCGTGGGCGACCGGTTTCCTGATGAGAATTTCATCGCCGACACATTCGGTGTTTTCGATCATAACGACCGCGTCAGCGCCTCTGGGGAGGGTGCCTCCGGTTGGGATATAAACGCACCCGGCAGTCGTGACTTCAATATCGGTCCCCGCTCCCATCGCAACCCTGCCCAGAAAAGAGAGTATTGCCGGGATCGCGTCGCCCGAGCCGACCGTGTCTGCCGATCGGACCGCGTAGCCGTCTACGACTGAACGCGTGAATCCGGGAATATCCACATCGGATGCTACATCACGGGAAAGGATTCGGTCGGTCGCATCGATCAGCGGTACGGATTCCTCACTGGTTCGGGATGCCAGACTTTTTGCGGTATTAATGGCTTCTGAAACCGGAACGACGTTGAGGAACCGGCTCATTTGAAGCAGCCCAGCTGGCAGGCCTTGATCTTGATCTTGTGCGAGTTGCAGTACTCGCTGATCTCGTGTTTGGTAATTTTGTGTTTCTCTGCGATCTGGAACGCCTGCGGGCAGGTAATCTCCCGGTCAATACCCTCCTGGAGAAAGGCAGTCTCTACTTTTTTTGGGTCCATGGTAATCATAGTATCACGTCCTCCCAGATAGGGTTTACTCCCTGCTCGTGTTAACTAAAGTGACAAAGAGAGAATTATCGTCTTAGCAGTGCAAACAGGAGATAGATGATGGAAGGGATGGAGGTCGCGCTCGTCAACTCGAAGCAGGACCTTGCGGGCAGGAATATCCGGCATCATATCGAGCAGCTTCTCGATTCGGGCGATGCCGGGCATTGGCCCGACCTGAAACGAACGTACGAATTTTTCGAAGTTGACGAGCGGCTCATCTACGCGGAGAATGTTGACGCTGCTATCGATGCGGATCTCATTATCTTCCTCTCCCGACACTCCAGCACTAACCCGGTGCCGGTCCTCACTGTCCACGTGACCGGGAATTACCGGACCTCTGAACTCGGAGGCTCGCCCCGGACCCTCGCACCTGCAGCGCCAGGAATGATGCAGGCAACGCTTCGCTCCCTCGCACGACACTGCCCCGAGGGGTACCGGGTCTCGTACGAGGTCACCCACCACGGACCGACCGGGCTCTGTCACCCCTCGTTCTTTGTCGAGGTCGGGAGCACGGAGAAAGAGTGGGCCGATCCTGTTGCCGGGAGGGCTGTAGCAGAAAGTATCCTCTCTGCGGTCCCGCAACACCCGGTCCCGCTTATCGGGTTTGGCGGCACGCATTATGCAGCCCGGGAAACGGATATCGCCCTCTCGTCCCGGGGGGCATTCGGCCACATCGCCCATACCCGGGAGATCGCGGCGATCGACCGGGAGATAATCGCCGCCATGATGGCAAAGAGCAGGGCGGTGGCTGCCTACATCGATCGCAAGGCGCTCGGACGTGATGAGCTCGACCGGCTCACCGGGCTGCTCGATGGTCTTGGAATCCAGAGGCTGACTGAGAGCGAGATCACCGGGATGGGGAATCTCCCATGGGAGACGTACCGCACGGTACGGGAGATCGCCGAATCGATCTCACCCGGAGCCCGGTGTTATGTCCACGGGCTTCACGGATGTGGTCCGGACCTGTGCGATAAGATCGCAAAGATTGAGATCAATCCTGTTTTAATCGCGGAAACCGTAAAAGCGGACGAACCGGGGTTTATCCACGAACTCGACAAATTGCCCGTTGTTCACGTTTCTACGCGCGATAACCGCCTGCTTCCGGTTTTTCTCGGGTATGAAAAAGATATGTCACAATTAATACATGATTTAAATACATTGTGCGTAAAAATCATACGTAATAAAGAGATCACTGCAACGGAGAGCGATTATCTGATTATAAAGAGGGTACGATTTGATCCCCAGAAAGCGCGCGAACTGGGAGTACCGTCAGGACCGTTCTACAAATCCCTTTCATCAGGCCGGGCCGTTGAGATCAACGGCAGGGTCATCACGCCCGACATGGTCGCATCCGGCAGTGAAATCAGGATCCACATCCCGGGGTTGAACAAGTTTCCATGAGATCGATTGTTGAAGAGGCACTCACGAAGGCGAGGGACGAAACGAGCGCTCCCACGCAGAACAACGAAGACCTCGACCAGATCCTGGCCGAGCTCAAGACCGAGATCGCCGTCATCGGATGCGGCGGCGGCGGATCGAATACTATTTCGCGGATGATGGAAGAGGGTATCCACGGCGCAAAGCTGATCGCTATCAACACCGACGCCCAGCACCTCATCCGCACCCACGCCGACCAGCGCATCCTTGTCGGCCGTCAGCGGACCCGCGGTCTCGGCGCCGGCTCTATCCCGCAGATCGGGGAAGAGGCTGCTCTCGAGAACGAGCAGGAGATCCGTGCGATCGTCTCCGGATGCGACATGGTCTTCATCACGGTCGGGCTCGGTGGCGGTACCGGTACCGGTGTCGCCCCGGTCGTTGCAAAGGCAGCACGGGAAGAGGGAGCGCTCACGATTGCCGTCGTCACGCTGCCTTTCAATGCCGAAGGTGCCATCCGCATGGAGAATGCAGAAGCAGGACTCGAACGCCTCCGGGATGTGGCGGATACGGTCATTGTTGTGCCCAATGACAAGCTCCTCGAGATCGTGCCGAAACTGCCGCTCTACGCAGCGTTCAAGATCGCTGATGAAGTCCTGATGCGTGCGGTCAAGGGTATCACCGAACTCATCACGATGCCCGGGCTCGTCAATCTCGACTTTGCCGATGTGCGCACCGTGATGGAACGCGGCGGCGTCGCCATGATCGGGATGGGCGAGAGTGACAGCGAGGACAAGGCGGCAGACTCGGTCAAGAAGGCGATCCGTTCTCCGCTTCTCGATGTCGATATCAGCGGCGCGACCGCAGCGCTGGTCAACGTGGTCGGCGGTCCGGACATGACCATGGAAGAGGCTGAAGGGGTCGTGCAGGAAGTCTATAACCGCGTCGACCCGAACGCCCGGATCATCTGGGGTGCCCAGATCGACCCGGCGATGGAGAGCAAGATGCGTTGCCTGCTTGTGGTCACGGGCGTACGGTCGCCACAAATATATGGTCGCAACGAGAAACTTACCCCCAAAGTACAGAAACAGTTTGAGATCGATTTTCTCAAGTGAGCCAATATGGAAATTTCAAAACCTGACTTCAAAACAAGCGTGCTTCATGAGGAATTATTCCGCAAGTACCTGCGTGTCTTAAAGCTCGCGCGCACTCCCACCCGGGAAGAGTTCACCAAGATCGCAATGGTTGCAGCAGCCGGCGTTATCCTCATCGGATTGATTGGATTCGTAATCTACGAGATCTTCGTGGCACTGCCGAAATGATGGCCATGACTGAACCAGCACCCAGCGCCGCAGCGCAGCCAGCAGCCCCGGAAGTCTTTGTCAACCGGATCTTTGCGATAAAGACGACATCAAAGCAGGAGCGCACGGTAGCTGACAATATCCAGAAAGCGATCGAGACGAAGGCGACCGATGTCAAGGTTACCGCGATCATCGTCCCGAACGAGCTGCAGGGCTATGTCCTTGTCGAGACTCCGGAGAAACTGAACCGTATCGAGCAGCTGGTCGAGAAAGTCGCCCACGCGAGAGCGGTCATCAAGGGCGAAACGAGCCTTGCCGAAGTCGGCCACTTCCTCATCCCGAAGCCGGTCGTTGCCGGTATCGAAGAGGGAACCATCGTCGAGCTGATCGCAGGACCGTTCAAAGGAGAGAAGGCGGTCGTCAAGCGCGTCGATTCTTCAAAGGAAGAGATCACGGTCGAGCTTTACGAAAGCGTGGTCCCGATCCCGATCACGGTCCGCGGTGACAACGTCCGTGTTGTCGAAAAGTTCAAGGACCGGTAAATTTTCTTTCAACAACTTCTTTTTCAATCAGTTTTTTTAGAGTAGCTGCGGCTGCTATCCTTCAATAGCTGTGGATCTCGCTTATCGTAGTTCCGGTTTACCTGACAGTTTTGCTCTCCTTCACGCAAAGAAATATTATGTTGGAATGGCACTGGGAGGTTTCATGGCACAAGCTCTTTCAGGAATGAAACGGCCCCAGGCCGAAAAGAATCCCAAGGGAAAAGAGACCGCAAAGAAGAACCGGGGTCCGACTTTTACCCGCATGATCGATGCACCGCGCGAGCTGGTGTGGAAAGCGCTTACTGAGCCGGAGATGGTGATGCGCTGGTGGGGACCTAAAGGGTTTACCGCCCCGGTCATCAGGATCGACCTTCGCCCCGGTGGGACGTATCTCTACGCGATGCGGTCGCCTGACGGAAAAGATTTCTGGAGTACCGGTACCTATCGCGAAATTGTACCAATGGAGCGGCTGGTTGTAACGGACAGTTTTGCCGATGAGAAGGGAAACGTGGTCCCGGCCTCGTATTATGGTATGGCGAAGGACTTTCCGCTTTCTATGGACGTGAGTATCACCATCGACGAACAGAAAGGTGGAACGAAGCTTACCCTGATGTACATGTCATCTCCTCCCAGGGAAGTACTGGCCGACATGACCCAGGGATGGAATGAATCGCTGGACAAGTTTGAGGCTGCTGTTGGCGAGGAGAAGTCCCGCCGGGCAAAAACAATCCTCATCGCCGAACCGGGAAAACAGGAGGCTTCAATGATCCGTGTCTTCGATGTACCGCGTGAACGTGTGTTTGAGGCCCTGACCAATCCGAAACTCATGGCCCGCTGGTGGGCGCCGAGGCGGTTTACGATCGTTATAGACAAGATGGACGCAAAGCCGGGAGGCGTCTGGCGCATGCTTAACCGAGATGCCGCCGGCAATGAGTACTGGTTCCACGGGGTGTATCACGAGGTCTCACCTACGAGAATTGTCAGTACGTTTGAATTCGAAGGTATGCCGGGCCACGTGGTGCTCGGGATCCAGACCCTGGAAGATCTCGGCGGCAGGACGAAACTGACGGCAAAATCGATCTTTGAGAGTGTCGAAGATCGAGACGGGATGCTCAAGTCGGGGATGGAGGATGGCGGACGTGAGACCTGGGACCGGCTTGCGGAGCTGGTAGAGAAAAAGTAACGCCGGAGGATTCATCGATACCCGATCGGTGGATCCGGATAAAACCTTTTTTCTAATGGCGAGTGATGCCCCGGACATTTTTGCCAGTACCTTTTATCCGGTGAAATTCCTCATTGCTTTCTGATAGAAGACTGAAGATCTAACGGGAAAATGGTCGCAGTGTCCGGGTAATTATTTACCAACCTGGGCGAAACTTCATGCTGTAGGTATTTTTCCATGTGGTTTGAACTGCTCGTTTTGATTATTGGTATCGCGTATGGTTTCCTTCACAAGGGTAAGGAAGATAAGTGGGGCCTTCTTAAGACCGGGGGAATTATCGGGATTGTACTCGGTATAATCTTTGGGCTTCTCGCGTTCTTTATTGCACCCGGCTTCATCGGCATAGGTGTCGGCCTGATGGGTGCGATCGGCATCTTCATCGGGATTATCATCCTCGCGATCATCTTTATCGTGGGTGCCTTCATCGGTGACCTGCTCGAAGGTGTATTCAGGAAGTAACCGGGGAGTTCCCCGGACCTGCTCTTTTTTTTATTGTCATACCTCCGGAATCCCGCGGATGCATCAACCCCGTGAGATTGGTGTAATAAAAATTTCACTTAACGAGGGGATTATACCTTTTCCGGAACCAATTTCTGGTAGTGGAGTCCCGGACGAGCCTGTACCATTCCTGAAGTGGAATCGGACTCTGAAATAGTTACAACGTTTCCGGACAAACATTTTGACAGAATTTCCCCGAGGAGCATCGTAATGGTTTTTTCGATACGAACAGAACGGCTCATCTTAGATGACGTGAACGGGCAGGATCTGGCAGATATCCAGCGGATGGCCCGGGATCCCAGTGTGATGAAGTACGTTCTGATCTGGCTTGAGAACGACAAGCAGATCGCCGCATTCCTGCAACACGGGATCGATGAATCGCTGCGGGCCGACCGGAAGGATTACGTATTCGCCATCCGAATGCCGGCGACGGGGGAATTCGCCGGTCTCACGTTCTTGGAGATCGATCCGGAACTGAAGGTTACTGCCGAGGTCGGGTGTATCCTCCTGCCGGCATTCTGGAAGAACGGGTATGCTTCGGAAATTCTTCGGGCGCTTCTCGCATTCGGCTTTAAGAATCTCGGCTTGCACCGGGTATACGGGAAGTGCGACGAGCTGAACCTCTCCTCATCCCACGTTATGGAAAAATGCGGGCTTCGGTACGAAGGCACGATCCGCGAACATGTCTGGCTGCGGGATCACTGGAGGTCGTCACAGTACTACGGGATGCTGGCTGGGGAGTATTCGCCCGGGCCGTGAGGGAAATTTGGAATTATCGTACGAGCAACCCGGCTTTTTTCTTTTCGGAAATAATTGCTTCCCCGCGTACCCGTTCCCCAAAATTGTCCCGGTCCAGTGACTCTATTTTTTCCTGGATGTACTGCGAAAAATAGCCTTTGTAACGGACCCGTAGTCCGGGAAGCTTCCAGTCGTCTTCCGTTATCGTCTTCCGGCATTCCGGACAACCACAGGCACATTCCATGCAAAAGACCATATCGCTTCCCACGGACGCTGAAACGGTCATGGCGTAATCGAAGGTAATCTCCTCGTCGGCACTGATATCCCGCATCGCGACGAGGAAAACCTGGCCTTTGAACCCGCTGTTGGGATCGCAACTATGATTGAAAAAATCCGTGTCTTCCGGAACCAGACTGGCAGGGCCGATGACCAGCCGTTCTTCGATCTGCATCGTATAGCCCTGCATCTCTACGGGAAGCTCGTACATATCATCGATTGGCATGATCTTCCCGCCGAATATTGCCAGCCGCTCGCCTTTCCTGATATCCGCCCGGGCAAATATTCCCCCGCCATGCGTAGCGGAGTTCCGTTTCTCGAGATCAGGATGCAGCCAGCTGTTGGTAATCATGAAAACGCCTTTTGATGTGCCGGGACAAAGATATGAGTTCCATGGTCTTGTCCGTTTTGGTTTTGGATTGCTTCCCGGAATGCTGGGAAGGACCGGGCTGTTTTTCCAGAGAATGAGTGGGTCGGGTGGTGTACTTTGCGACCCGGTACGATCCCTTTTGTGCATGCCCAACTCCCCGCTTTTGTGTGGAGTCATCGAAGTAAATTTCGGACGGGAAGATGCCCGTACGACCGCGACCAGCAGGGTCCTGTGCTCGCTGCTAGTTAAAAGTACACCGCCCGACCCCCCAACACCCATCGCGTTTTTTGGGCCGGAATTGTGCTAGTAAGTTTGCAATTTTACAGTGTAAATTATCTTGGGGATGAGGGCTGGGCATGGTTGAGAGGAGATGGGGGGGTCAAGTGGTGTACTTTTTTGGGGACCGGGTCGGGGGTATCGGCATAACGCTGCATATCACTTTATTGTCTTAGATCGTCTTCCCCTCCCTGAGGGGTCGCTCGACCGCCTCGTCGGGGCCTCGCTGGGTAAGGCGGCTCATTGAAGACGGAAGAGAAATATTTTCTAGTAATGAGTATAGTATTGGTCATCGATACTTCTTGAAAAGGGAACCTAGTTTTTATGAAATATAATTTATTAAGTTCACTTGCAACCCCCGAAGAAACGAAATGTTTTGATAAAATCAGGTTTCGTTCACTTTTTTATCCTTTTAAGCAAAGGAAATTGGAAAAAGTAGAAGCGGAGGTAAAAAAAATATTAGGTGGTTTCAATATCAATTACCCAATTTTTCTTAATTTTAAAAATTGCAAAGAATTAAGCAAATATGCAATAGCAGGTACTTATCCATTGGGATACTGCAAGTACAAAATTTTCATTCATTATAATCCTAGTTTCATGTCTATGGAATTTGATCAACTTGTTTTCACCGGTCTTCATGAATATTCCCATTTCATTTATCAACAAAGGCAGGTATTTTCAGATAAACTTCAACAAATTTATTCAAATATTGATTATAACCAATTTATTGAAGATGTTGATTATCTAACAGAAAAATTCACATTAGAATGGATTGATCAAATCCCATCGGATAAAATAGAAATTTTAAAGGAGCCTCGGGTGATTGAGGATATTTTTGCAGAGGGTTTTGCCGGACATTTCTTTAACCCAAATGCGGACTCTTTTGTCAGAGATAAAGAATATTTTGAAACGATAATTAGAACGCACACTCAGATTATGACCGTTTTTCGCCGTCTTATGTTTGGCGAATGATACGCAAATTGAATAAGTAAGGGAAACTCTCGATCCCCTCCACCCAAGATCACCTTTATGTCTCTTAACATCAATATTTACAGACCCAAGCTTAGTGCTCTTTATCAAAGGGACGGCATGGTGCAAAGACTATGGCAGAAGTGGTCGAGGTTTTAGTACCCGGCGGAAAGGCAACCGCGGGTCCCCCATTGGGACCTTCGCTCGGACCACTCGGTATAAACGTGAAGGGAGTCGTTGACGAGATCAACAAGAAGACCGCCTCATTCAACGGAATGCAGGTCCCGGTCAGGATCGAAGTCGACGCGAAGAAGAACTTCACCGTCACCGTGGGTATACCCCCCACGACGGCGCTCATCAAGAAAGAGGCCGGTATCGAGAAAGGATCCGCAGAGCCCAACGTCAAAGTGGCAGGTAACCTGTCATTCGAGGCCGCTGTAAGAATTGCCAACATGAAACTCGAAGGCATGCTCGCCTACGAGCTGAAGACAGCCGTCAAGGAAGTCATCGGCACGTGTGTCAGCATGGGAGTCACTGTTGACGGCAAGAAGGCAAAAGACGTCTTCGCCCTCATCAATGAAGGCAAGTACGACAGCGTTCTCGTGAAATAACATGAGACAACCATAGGAGATCGAAAGGTCGCTGACTATGGAGGATTCTGATGGTTGAAAGGGCCAAAATATTGGAAGCCGTACAAACGGCGATTGAAAAAGCGCCAGAGCGTAAATTCTCTGAGAGCATCGATATTACCATCAATCTCAAGAATATCGATATGGCGCAGCCGAAAAATCGTATCGACGAGACGATAATGCTTCCCCACGGAACCGGAGAAAAGATCCAGATCTGTGTCATCGGGAAAGGCGATATCGTCACGCAGGCAAAAGATGCCAAGGTTGAACTGATTATCGGCCCTGAAGAAGTTGAACGGCTCGGCGGTGCACCCCGCGAAGCAAGGAGAGTAGCCAGTGCATACCGGTACTTCCTTGCCGAGACAGGTGTCATGGCCGGCGTCGGCCGCTACCTCGGTCCCCGCCTGGGACCCCGGGGCAGGATGCCGATGCCGATTCCCGGCGGACAGGATATCCGTCCGATCGTCGAGCGTCTGCGCAACTCGGTGAAGATCCGTACGAAAGACAAGACGGTCTTCTCTTCAAAGGTCGGTACAACGGCAATGAAGCCGGAACAGGTCGCCGAGAACATCGAGACTATTGTGAAGAGGATCGAGTCGGTCCTTGAGCAGGGCTCGTTGAACGTCCGTTCCATCTACGTCAAGACAACGATGGGACCCGCTGTGAGGCTGGTATAATGGCGGTTTATACCCACCACCTGCCCGCGTGGAAAAAGGACGAGGTCGCGGACATCAAGAAGAATGCAAAAGCGTTCACGCTCATCGGACTCGTAGACATGTACGGGATCCCGGCACAGCAGGTGCAGCAGATCCGCAGGAACCTGCGGGGAAAAGCTGTCATCAAGGTGACCAGGAACACGCTCATCAAGCATGCATTCGAGGAGATGGGCGGGGATGTATCGGAGTTATCAAAATATATCTCCGGTCACTCCGCGATGATCTTCACGAACGACAACCCGTTCAAGCTCTACAAGGCACTGGAAAAGACCAAGACGAAGATGGCGGCAAAGGCCGGAGAAACCGCGCCTGAAGACATCATCATCGAAAAAGGTCCGACCAGTTTCAAGCCGGGTCCGATCGTAGGCGAGCTCCAGCAGGCAGGCATTCCCGCGGCAATCGAGGCCGGTAAGGTCAAGATCCGCGAGACCAAGACGGTTGCCAAGAAAGGCACCATAATCTCGGCAAAACTTGCAGCCGTGCTCGCGAAGCTCGAAATCAAGCCGATGGACGTCGGACTTGCACTGCAGGTCGCGTACTACGAGGACGAGATCTACGAGCCGTCAGTGCTCGCAGTCGACGAGACCGTCATTCTCGGACAGCTCCAGCTCGCAGGCGCACAGGCATTCAACCTGTCCGTCAATGCAGCGATCCCGACGAAAGAAACCATGGCGCCGATCCTGATCAAAGCAGTCAGGGAAGCCCGCGGCCTTGCGATCGAGGCGAGCATTTACGAGAAAGATGTTATCGATGCGATTATCGGTAAAGCGTACAGAGAAGGCCAGGCCCTGAATGGCCTGGTGAAATAAATTTTAATTTGAGGTGAACAAGATGGAGTATATCTATGCAGCACTTCTCCTGCACAAAGCAGGCAAGAAGGTCGATGAGAACGGTGTGAAGGCAGTCCTTACCGCCGCAGGTGTAGCAGTTAACGAATCACGCGTCAAGGCACTCGTTGCCTCACTCGAAGGCGTCAACATCGAGGAAGCAATCTCCAAGGCAGCAGCAGCACCCGTTGCGGTTGCAGCAGCAGCACCGGCAGCAGGCCACGCAGCAGCAGCAAAGGAAGAGGCTCCCGAAGAGCACAAGAAGGAAGACGAAGAGAGCGGCATGGCAGGGCTCGGTGCCCTGTTCGGCTAATCTTTTTTTCTGTTCTTTTGAATTCGTTTATTGCAATCTTTGTCTCTTGTGGGTTTGTCCCGTCCGTTACTATCACGCACCAGCATGGGTTCCGTATCGAATCCGGGAACCTGAAAAAGAATTTTGGAAAACGACCGGAATCCATTCCGGCTTTTCGTATTTTACTGTTTTACGTACACGACATTTCGTACATCCGCTACAGTCATACCCGGGTAGAGGCCTGAGCTGTACATGATCTGGATCGCTTTCTGGTCGATAAGGCTGAGCTTGGTATTCGTTGCATCCTGATAGTAGAAGATGCTGTCCGGGTACTTCAGGGACTCTCCCCGGAAGCCGAGGACGTAGAGGAGGCTCCGTAAAACAATGTGATTCCTGATGTCGCCTTTGAGATCCGAGTTGATGTAGATGGTCGAAGGGCCGATCTTCGCGTACGAGACCCCGCCGGACTTGTACTCCTGCGTGTATGACTCCGTAGGTATTGCGTCCATCCCCGCCGATGAGACAAACTGGATCACGATATCGGCATTGTTCCCGCTCTTGATATTTTCAGAGAACTTGTTCGTGGCCGAGAGATCGTTGAACTGTGCGACAAAGTCCTGGATGAGGGCGAGATCCGAAGCATCCCCGTCGAAGAGTGAGATCGAATTCTTCGGCGTGTTCACGGACGCCTTGTTCGGAAGACGGTAGAGCTGGGTGTTGCCCGAGCCGAACGCGAGGTCGAGGAAGTGAGTAGTGATGTCATCCGATGTGATCGCCGCCAGTGTTGTTACGACCGCCTGCGGGAGAGCCTGCGTTACTGCCACTGTCGGCGACGGTGGCAGGGTGGTGGCGATGGCCGGGGTACTGGTTAGTGTTGGGGAAGGTGTACTTGTCGTCCCGGGAGAAGAGGGTGAGGCCGTCGAACATCCAGCGACGAAGATAAAACACATCATGGCAACGGTGGCGATGAAATAAAAAATTAAACGGGATCTATCCATAAGTGTTCGTTAATCCGCGGAGGGATATAATTTACTAAAAACAGGATTACAGGACAATCCAGAGGAAAACAGCCGGGAAGATTCTCTGGAGATATGCCATGTCGGGCTGTCCAGTATATACGTGTAACAGGAGGATCGCTGCAAGGCCGGTTAATCCCAGCCAGAGCAGGTAACTGGTTCCTTTGAACGGTCGCTTGTAATGATTGATACGCCGGGCCGATACCAGTGCCTCAATGATTGCGGCAATCCAGATCCCGAAGAAGGCTATCATCTGGTATTGTGGCCCGAGTCTGACATACCCAAATGATACCGCGAGGAATGCAACGATGAACCCAATCCCCTTCAGGGTGTCCCCATTATAGAATTGTCCGAGACCTACGCTAAGAAAAGAAAGAATCGGGGAGAGCCAGGTTTTCCTGAGTTCGACAACATAGGTTGAAGGACGAACCGCCGAAGGAGCATTGAGATCCAGTTGGTTGTCGATCCGCTTGTGACAGGCGCGGCAGAAAAACTCGGTCTCTGTGGTGATGGCACCACAGTACGGACAGTAGCGTCCAACCGATTCTTTCCGCTTTCCCATTGCCGGATATTAAAAAAATAAAACTATAAAAATTTATTCTTTTACATTTTTTGTCAGTTTGTATGTTTGTAGATAAACTAATTGATTATTTCAGTCACAGGTAAAAAAACATCGCGGGAATATCGATCATTATCCGGCCCGGATATAAAATGAGCCGGTCCCACCTGCATGGCTCATATTGAAATCAATCCGGGCTTACCCGGAGCCGGCATCCTTTCCATTGTCCTTCCACAAGAACCGGCCGCGGATTCTCCATCAGGGTGAGCATAAACGTGAAGGCGTCCTCATCAATGACCGATTGTCCGGATTTAGTGCAGAACTCCACGAACGCGTCGAACATTGCTTCCCGGGATATTTCTGTATCCGGGTCGGTGTCGAGCACCGCTTCATGGAATTCCCATATGGCCTCGAATTCCCGGTCCTCCTCCTCGAGCGGTTTAACGATAGTTTTATCAAGGACGGTCCCCGCTTCCCTCCGTTTTGTGAGGCATTCGAGATCCCGGTAAACATCGGTGACCGTGGCTAGCCCCTGTCGGAGGTCGTTGAGCTCTTGCTGGAGGTTGTCGAAGTTCCGCTCTTTCTTGGGAGGCTTTTCCGGGGGTTCCATGTCGTTATCTCTCAATTTTGGGTTGCGAAATGATAAACTGTGCCTACGCGTTCGCGTTGGAGTGGGTCAGCCCCGGTGTTTCATGAGAAGACCGGCACAGACGCACTGACCGTAACTCACACAGCCGTCGCCGAGGGGATAATCGGTGTTCGTGACAAATTCAAGATCCCGTGCGAGAATTTCCGACCGGATCGTTTGCCGGATCGCCCCGTTATACGCAACCCCCCCACTGAGCGCTACCCGGCGGACCCCGTCGCGTTCAGCAGCGTTGATCGCGAGCCGGGCAATCCCCCGGGCAAGGTTGTGCTGGAACGATGCCGCTATATCGCGAACTGCCCTCTCATCACCGGCCGGTACTTCGGTCATCCTGATGAGAGCAGTCTGCATGAGCGCCCGGCTGGAAAGCATCCCCATTCCGTCACGGGTTGCGATCGGCAGCGGATCCCAGGCATCAGCTGTCCCGCCATATGCAGCCGATTCGAGTTTCATTGCCGGTTCGCCGTCGTACGTCCGCTCGCGGCAGATGCCGAGCAGGGCCGAAGCAGCATCGAGCACGCGCCCGGTGCTCGTTGTCGTCGTGACGTTGAACCCTGATGCGACCTGTTTTTTGATAACTCCGAGTTCGACATCGGACCAGCCCCGTGTGCCAAGGAGCGAAAGGATCTCCTCTTCGGGAAGAACTCCGTAGAGCATCCGTTCGGGGAACCGGGTCGCAAGGTCTCCACCCGGCATCGCGACCGGTTCGAGGTGTGCTACCCGGGTCAGATCCGGAGCCTGCCCGGAGAAGATCTCGCCTCCCCAGACCGTGCCATCGTCACCGTACCCGACTCCGTCGATGGCGATGCCGATGCACGGTTCAGTTGTCGCTGCGGCTATGTGCGCCCGGTGGTGCTGGACAGCAATGAGTTCAAGGCCGTGCTCCGATGCGAGCTCGCGGGCGAACCGGGTCGAGAGGAACTGCGGGTGGAGGTCATGAGCGACGACATCGAACTTTGCGCCGAGGAGCCGCTGCATGTTCCGCACGGTCTCCTGCAGGTATTCGAGCGTAGCAGGGTTCCGCACGTTGCCGACGTGGGCTGATGTTACCGCAAACCCGTTACGGTAGATTGTCGCATTCGCGTTCAGTTCCGGGCCGACCGCGAGGATGCACTTCTTCCCGAGATCGACTGCCGTCCGCTTGGGTGCGATCCCCCGCGAGAGCCGGATGACAAAACCTTTCCTGACCACCGAGTCATCGCATCGATTCACGATGACCCGATTGTGGGTGAGGAAGAAATCCGCGTCCCGGTTCAGTTTCGCCATCGCCTTATCGGTATCGGTGATCATCGGGTACCCCGGCATATTGGCGCTCGTCATGATAAGGAGCGGGTGCTCAAGATAGCCGAAGAGGAGATAGTGGAGGCCGGTGTAGGGGAGCATGCAGCCAATGGTGTGCAGGTTGCTGATCGCTGCATGGGCCGTCGGGTCACGCTTGTCGAGCACGACGATCGGGTGGACCGGGCTCTCAAGAGCCAGCCGTTCTTCGTCATTCCAGCAGGCAAGATCCCCGAGATGATCCGGTCTGACCATGATCGCGAACGGCTGCTCGATCCTTCCCAGGCGGTGCTTGAGCTTGTCCGCCGATTCCTCAATACACGCGAGGTGGAACCCGCCGATCCCCCGCATCGCGAGGATCATCCCGGCGTCGAGAAGTTTTGCTGCTTCTTCGATCGGATCATGGCAGTCGATCCTATGCCCAAGTTTGTCGAAAAGTTCGAGTTGCGGTCCGCAGTTGCCGCACGCTATCGTCTGGGCATGATGGCGCCGTGAGCCGGGATCGCCGTACTCGCCCGCGCATGCCGGACACATCGGGAAATCGGCCATCGATGTCCGCTCACGGTCATAGGGGAGCTCCCTGATGATGCTGTACCGGGGGCCGCAGTTCACGCAGGAAGTTGACCAGTAGTTTTCATAGCGCCCGCCCTCGTGGAAAATGTCTTCGATGCAGGCATTGCAGATCGCGATATCGGGCGGGATCATGCCGGTGAGCGAACCTGTACCGCTGGGAAGAATGGAAAAACCGTGCGGGATTTTTTGGGAAGTTCCTGAAACTTCAACCGAATCGATCCGGGAGAGGGGAGGGCCGCGGGAGACCGCCGCAAGAAACTCATCGAACCGGTCTCCCTCTGCAAAGATCTCGACTTCGCTGCCGAAATTCTTCACCGTGCCAGCAATTTTCAGGGAGTGAGCCTGTGCAAAAACGAAAGGGCGAAACCCGACTCCCTGCACGATTCCCCGAACGGTTATTTTGCCCTTTCTCTGCATGGTTGTGCCGCAAAAATTTATTGATTCGCGGAACGATATAATTATAGGGTTTTTACAGTGCCGGGCCATATTCGAATCGTAAACGATCCCGTTGAGCTTGTTCCGCTCCTGATGACGTTCAATGATACCACCTTCAAGAAGGTTTATGAAATCCTGAACAAATCATGGCTGACAGAAGACGAGATCATGGCGCAGGTTAACGATGACTCGGTTCCGCTTTGTCTCCAGTTGCTCAAGAAAGGCAACCTCGTCGAGGAGCAGTGGCGGATGCCCAAACCAGGGGCAAAGCCGGAGAAGGAGTTCCGGGCAACCTATAACAAGTTCAGGGCGAATTTCCAGTGCAATCTTTCAGATCTCTCGGATATAATCTATATCTCGCTCTCGAACGATGAGAGCCTCCGCGAAGTCGTAGGGAAAATCGAAGAAGAACTCGGCAAGGGCAACAGCTCGATAAACGACCTTTCGCGGAAGCTCGGCGTAAGCCCGGTCTTCATCAAAGGGCTCGCAAAACGGATCCCGCAGATGGACGTGAAGGGACAGGGACTGGTGCTCCTTGACACCGGGCGCTAAGGACCCCCTCTATTCTATCCTTCGCAGCAAGCGCGAGGTCTCGCGGCTGCAGATTCTCGTAGAGATAGCCGAGCACCAGCCCGCGGTCCGTCAGCAGGAGATCGCCGAGAAGATGGGAGTTACCCCACAGGCGATCTCGGAATATATCCGGGAACTGGTTGACGAGGGGATGGTATCGGCAAGCGGCCGGGGCAATTACGAAGTCACGAAGTCCGGCATCGAATGGGTACTTGCCAATGCCGAGTCGCTCGAATCGTACGCCCGGCATATCCGGCGCGACATTATCCAGCAGGTTTCGGTCTGGGCAGCGATCGCAGGAGAGGACCTCAAAAAAGGGGACGAGGTCGGCGTATACATGAAGGACGGGTTCCTGTACGCCGGTAAATCCCCACTTGCGGCGACCGGATCCGTTGTGGCCGATGCGAAGGCCGGGGAAGATGTAGGAGTTGCCCGCCTGAACGGGATCATCGATCATAAAGAAGGGATCGTCCACGTCTGCAAGGTGCCGCGGATCCAGCACGGGGGTTCCCGGAACGTGCAGCGTGACCGGCTGCTGGAGATCACCAGCGAAGCTGGAATGGTCGCAGCTGTTGGCCTTGAGGCGTTCATCGCACTGAAGGTTGCGGGTAAGGAACCGGATATGTTCTTCGGCGCCCGCGAAGGAGTGATCGAGGCTGCATTCCACGGGATCACCTGTGCTATCGTTATTGTGGACGAGGAGTTCACGGACTTCTTAAAACGGCTGGAAAGTGTCGAGCTCCAGTACGTGATCCACGACCTGATCGCATCATGAAGATCATCGTCCAGCCCCAGAAAGGCGGTAGTTTCAAGCTTCTGTTCTTTGATGGGAAGAGTGTAAAAGGCACCGGCTTTGTCGACCTGATGGAAACTCCCCGGGGCCCAAGGCCGACAAAGTACCGGGTCCGGTGGGGCGGAAAGAAGGATTACCGGCATACGCCCTCGAAGGAGCTGGTCTCCCAGCTCCGCGAGTCCGAAATTAAGATGGTGAAACCGGATCTCCGGTTCGAGACGTTCCTTTCCGACTTCCAGTTCCGGATAGGAACTATCAGTGCGTGCAGGATGTGCCTCCTCGACGACAACGTCACACCTCTTACGCCGGAAAATTCCGTAGTGTTCGGCAAGGGAGAGAGCATTTGTCTTGACTGCGGGAAGCGGGAGCTGCGCCGTGAGGTCTCCCATATCGGCAGTCTCGGGCGTGAGGGAATCGTCCACCTCGAAAAACTGCTCATCCAGTTCCGTAATCTCGATCAGGTGCTCGCGACCCTCTCTCCCGACCGGAACACGATGGGTGCAGCGCTCTTCGATAAGCTCGAAGCACACCCGGTGCTTAAGACATCAGCGGTCGACGAGCTTCCTCTCCCCCGGCAGTTCATTGAAGTATCCAGTGTCTCGCACCTGATGCCCGCCCAGCAGCTTGCGGTCGAAGCGGGGCTGCTTTACGGAAAGGACCTGTTGGTCGTTGCCGCAACGGCAAGCGGCAAGACATTTATCGGTGAGATGGCCGGGATAAAGAATTATCTCGAAGGCAGGGGGCGGACACTTTTCCTGGTTCCGCTTGTCGCCCTTGCGAATCAGAAGTACGAGCGGTTCACCCAACGGTACGGGAAGTTTGCAAAGACCGCCCTCCTGACCGGGGTGAGCCGGCTCAACCTCCCGGAGACCCGCAAAGTTGGGGAGCGTGATCCGCGTTCACCTATAATCGTCGGTACCTACGAAGGCGTGGACAACATGATCCGGTGCGGGCAGAAGATGTCGAAGATTGGCACGGTCGTGATCGACGAAGTCCAGATGCTCGAAGATACCGATCGCGGGCACCGGGTCGATGGCATGATCGCCCGGCTGAAGTACCTGGCACCACAGGCACAGTTCCTCTACCTCTCGGCGACAATTGGCTCTCCGAAGACCCTCGCAAAAAAACTCAACTGCTCGCTCGTCCAGTATGCCGATCGGCCAATTGGGCTCGAACGCTACCTCCTTTTCATCGAGCGGAAGCAGAAGATCCCGACGATCAAGCAGATGACAACCGAGGAGTACAAGCGGACGTCCTCGAAAGGCTTCCGGGGGCAGACCATCATCTTCACGAACGCCCGGGCCCGGTGTCACACGATCGCCGATGCGCTCGGCATGCGTGCGGCTGCGTACCATGCCGGGCTCACCTCGCAGGAACGCCGCGATGTGGAGACCCGGTTCCTCGAAGGGAAGCTGATGGCTGTTGTCACCACCGCGGCGCTCGGGGCCGGAGTCGACTTCCCCGCCTCGCAGGTAATCTTCGATGCCCTTGCCATGGGCAGGGACTGGCTCTCGGTTCAGGAGTTCAACCAGATGGGAGGACGGGCCGGCAGACCTGACTTCCATGACCTCGGGAAGGTTGTCATCCTCGCGGAGCCGGGCGGCAGTTACTCACGGGAGCAACCGGGGACCGAAGAGGAGATCGCGATAAAACTGCTCAAGGGCGAGATGGAAGAGGTCGCGCCCGAACATGACTTCGAGAAGAGTTCGGAGGAGTACGTGGCAAATGCGATCGCATGCGATTGTGAGGAAGCAGACCTTAACCGGATCAACACTCTGATGGTCGGCAGCACGGAGCCGGTCCTGCCCGAGCTCATCGCCCACCATCTTGTCGAGAAGAAAGGCACCAAACTTGTCATGTCCCCTCTTGCAAAAGTGATGGCCGAACATTTCATCGGCATGGAGCGGCTTCTCGAAGTCGTCCGGCTCACCAAACAGATGGACGACCCCATTGATATTATCGCGGAGCTGGAGAGCGAGGATCTTCAGCACGAGAAAAAATCCGGCAAGGAACGCAAAAAGCAGAACCCGCAGAAGCAGCATCACAAGAGCCGTCACGGGCACCGGTGAGCCGAAATCCCTTATTCGGCGCTTATATTACTTCCTGTTTTAGAATTTATATCTGATATTCCCCTCAATTTAAAAAGACAACATTTTTATAGACAATCGATGAATTAGTTTCATGGATTCTGCGGAAGCACAGGATTTTCAGGTTAATGCGGACATCCGGAACCTCACCCGTATCCTGAATGCCGATAACCTCAATCCTGATGTGATGTTTTCTGCAAAGCGCGGGATCCGATCATGCAGGCGCATGGTGGCCTTCCCTGCCGGCGGACTTTCAGTGATCGATCGGCTCAGGCGCGTACCTATCCCGGAATAAAACCGATTTTCCGGATCCTTCTTTCTCAATTCCCAATCGTTTTGTACTGCACGTTCCTTTTTTTTGAAAATGGTCCGGACAAATCAGCGCTTCCAGATGAATAAAAATGGTTGTAAGTTTATCGTTACTTACCGGCACGACAGACCCAAAGATCGTAGATCGGGTCGGCCGGGTTCTCCGTGACCGCAACCTCGCGGCCAAGGTCTGCTCCCCAAGCCTGAACGAGCAGGGCCTCCGCTTCAGTCCCGACTGTGATGAGCGTCTCCTCTGACACCGCGAAGAGCTCACTGACAATCAGCTGCCACATATCCTGCGAGAATGTGTTGATCTCACCCATCATGATCCCTATTCCCTTGGGTACAGGTTCGATGTAGTGCGAGACGATCGTAGCATCAAGCCACATTGTCTCCTCGGGCAGGAGCCGCTTCGTAGTGAGTCCCCGGCAGAGGAGGGTCTCGTCGTTGTCGTACGAGAGCGGTGCATAATTCAGGTCCCGGAGCACGAGCGATCCCACGCCGGATCCACAGCAGCAGTCAACGCAGGCTTCGCCGCTGCCCGATCCCCAGAAGCCTTCGATCAGGGCCCCGAGAATACCCCGGCGCTTCGGGTTGAGATCCTCGACGGATGGCGGTACCTCGGCAAGGATCGCCCTGCTGAAGTACTCCCGAACAGCTCCAGCCCAGATCGCCCGGTCTTCCTGGTAGATCTCCCCGTTCATGTTCTCGAACTGCTCGATGAGGGACGCAGTGGGGTTCCGGCAGAGGAACGATCCTACGACCCAGCAATCACCGTGCTTAAACGCGAGTGCGATCGGGTCTTCCTTCTCGTCAAGCAGGAGCCGGCCCTCGTCCCCTCCTGACAGGGAGAGGGTGACATTGTACCGGGGATCGGGGAGCATCGCGAACTGCGGTTCTGCGAATACGACTTCTTCCACCCCGAGGATCTCTGCTGCTTTCAGGAGTTCCACGGTTACGCCCCCCGTTCGATCCGCATCCCATGCGGTGCTTGGATCGTCCCGTCGACTTTCGCGTCCTCGTGGAGCACGATGGATTTTGCGATAACGTCGCCGAGGATATGAGCGCCCTTCTTGACAAATACCGTGCTGCCGCTCTCGACATTGCCGTGCACGGTGACGCCGCTGACGACCGTGATCCTGCTCCTTGCACGGAGGCTGCCGAAGATGACTGTGTCCTGCTGGACATCGATCGAGCCCGCACGGATGTTGCCATGAAGCCGGCATCCTTTTCCGATCTTCATCGTTGAGGGGACTGCGAAGAGTTTCAGGTTCAGCCGGGACCGGGCGGGGATCATCAGCGGGACTTTCATCTTCTCCTCCTCTTCCGAGAAGATCTCGTCGAGAATCCGGTCGAGCTCTTTCTCGTTCTGGATCTTCAGCATCGTCATTAAGTAGATGATGATGAACATAAAGACCGGCATCGGGTTCCTTACCTCGATGTCGCCTTTTGCCTCGAACCCTTCCTTGATCTCAACATTCTCGCCGATATCGAGCGCCCCGGAGACAACGAGTTTGCCGTTGATCTTCACGCCTTCGCCGATGTAGGCATCCTCTTTTGCGATGACGTCGTTCCCGATCTCGCACCAGTTTCCGATCCTGACGTCGCTGTTCGCCCAGACGTACTCGCGGATCTTCGTGGATTCCCCCACATACACGTCAGCACCCCGGAGTCCGTAGTCGATCTGGCAGAACTCGCCGATCACTATGTTCCGGTCAGTCTTGATGCTGTGCTCCTGCAGTTCTGTTCCGTCAGGAAGGAGGCAGTGCGTGTGCCAGTTTTTTACCGCTCGTTCTCTCATCTGTCTCCCATGCTCTCAGGCACCGAACTTGTGCGCTTTGTTGATCAGGTCCAGCGCCATCGGCATGATAGCTGAGCCAGGGATCCGGTTCAGGCCGCCTTTTGCGCAGGTGTATTCATCGAACCTCACCACGTCGTCCATCCGGATGCCGTCCCCCCGGATGATAACCGGCACCGGGTCGGCACTGTGGTCCTTGATAGTGCAGGGCGTGCTGTGATCGGCGCAGATAATGATGATGCAATCCTTGAGTGCAAGCAGGGGTTCGAGTGCTGCATCTGTCTTCTCGATAAACCCTCTTTTCTGTGTCGCAAGCCCGTCGTGGCCGGACTCGTCCGCGCCCTTGATGTTGACCAGCACAAAATCCCTTGCCTCAAGTTCGCGTATTGCCGCGGAAATTTTTCCGGGAATATTGCTGTTCTGCGAACCGGTGATCCCTTCTACCGGCACATGGGTGAGGCCGATTGCGCTGCCGATGCCGGTGATAAGGCTCGCTGCGGAGATGACGCTGCCCGAGAGCCCGTACTTTTTCGGGAAGGGCTCGAAGTTACCCATCTCGCCGGCGCCACGCATCAGGACAATATTTGCCGGGTTCATTCCCTGTGCGAGGCGCTCCTTGTTGATCGGGTGGTCGAAGAGGATCTTTGTCGACTGCCGGACGAACTCGTTACAGATCGCTGCCATCTTCTCATGAGTTGGTTCCCGTTTCAGGGGTTTTACTGTGAGCGGAGGAACGCCGTCCTTCTTCGGGTCATTTGACGAGACGCAGTGCCCGATGCCCGGACCCTTGAAGGCAAGTGCTGCACGGTGGCCTGCACCTGAGCGGAACGTGAATTCGACACCGAACGACGAAAGATCCACGCCATCCTGGATCGCTTTGCTCAGGGCGGCAGTATCATGGATCCTTCCCGCCCGGCGGTCAGTAACAAGTCCGTCCCGGGACATAGTCGCATAGTTGCACCGGAACCCGATCATGCCCGGCTCCATGTGGATGCCCGAACCCTCGCATTCGAGTGGGCCCCGGCCGGTGTAATACTTGTACGGATCGTAGCCGAGCAGGGCGAGATGGGCTGTATCGGAACCTGGCCGGACGCCCGGTGCGATCGTGTCCATGATCCCGCAGATCCCTTCTGCCGCGAGTTTGTCGAGAACCGGTGTGTAAGCCGCCGCGAGCGGAGTCGTCCCCCCGAGTTCGGGGCAGGGTCGGTCGGAGACGCCGTCGAGGACAATAAAAAGGATCTTCCGGGCTGTCATTGGTATGGAATGGTTGGATGCAGATGATTAATTAGGTTTCCCGGCAGGAAAGTGAAATTCGGGAACAAAACCGGGCGGGGAATACCGGAGAAATACTGATATGCCGTGTAGCGTTCCCGGCAACTAAAAAAAAGTTGGATGATATTATGCAGTCGAGATCCGGGCTGCGATCGGCTCGACCTTCGACTTGACGACCTCGACCCGCCGAGTGGGGTAGATGGTCTTCACGGTCTTGAAAAGGTCGCGGGAGATCTCGCCGGAGACGATGCCGTTGACAAGGGTGGTCAAGTCCCATGCAGATGCCTGTGCAAGGACCGCTGCGGTGATTGCGCCACGGATCGCGTGCTCCTGCGAGAGGTTTGCACGGGCGAACGTGTAGCAGCAGATGGTCAGACGGACCTTCTTACCGTCCTTTGTGAGGATAGGTACCTGGCAGTCAATGCGGGAGCTCCGGCGCTTGACGAGCGAGCGGAGGTAGTCCCGGGTGACTTCGTGGCCGACGAACTCGGTGTATGCCGCGTCACCGGTCACATTCATGATCTTAAAGCTCATCTTCATGTGCTGCTTTGCGTAATCGTTGGTGATCTCGCCGAGCGTCGAGGTCATGATCCTGCCGACAACGCTATCAGCATCGTTTGAAATGGTATCGCCGATGTATGCCTTCCCGAGGTTGTCGGGCACGTACACCTTGAACCAGCTCTTGGCTTTCCAGCCTTCTACTCTTCTTCCTACCTGTTTCTTCTTTGCCATGGTATCACCTGGAGTTTATTTTCGGACCGGCACACGATGGCCGGTCTTCCCCTGTCTGCGGAGTAACGGAACATGCGTCCTCCGCTATTGCCAGATTCATCAGGTAATCGTCCACCGATGCGATGACCGACCGCACCTGGGTACCCGTTATTATCGTCATGACTAGGTCCCCCTCAGCACGGGTCTCCATGCTGGAGAGGTTGTCGGGAGCGAGTGCCTTTGCGACGCAACCTGCACGCGGGTGCATGGTCGTAATCGAACCCTCGATCTTCATGCGAGTGCCTCCTGCCATTCCCTGGCGAATGCTGCGATCCGGTCGCAGGGGATGGTTGCCCCTGCCCTGCGGATGTGCCCGCCGCCGTTTCCTCCGGCTGCTGCCGCGAGATCGCGGATGAGCGGCCCGAGTTCGGCAGTTACGCCCCGGGGGCACCGTGCCGAGAGCCGGCATGAGTCCCCGGCTTTTGCGTAGACGAGCACCGGCCGGGTATTCACCCGGTCGCGTGCAAGGATATCTGCGACATCGCTTGCGACCATCGCGTCTTTGACTTCGTACACACCTGCTGCATCCCCCGGGGACTGTGCAGTTTTGACTGCATCTATCACCATGAGGTGGTGCTGCCGGGTAATCTCCCACGCCTGTTCGAGGTAGTGGGATGAGCGCATGCAAAGTGTCAGTGCGAGATCGCCGTGACCCCTCTTCCCGCAGGCGTCGATGACCGCGGTGAACGCGTGAGCGTCTTCGATCACTTCGCGCTGGAGATGGTATGTGTCGCTGTAGATCGCGCTGAGGCTCTCCGGTGTTGTATTCGCCGCCGACTCGATGACTACCCGCGAGAGCAGGGTATCGAGCCGGATGCTGTTCTCACCCGTTGCCTTGTCGAGAGCCTGATCGATGATGTCGGCAATGAGGGGCTCGTTACCACTGATCCGGTCGAGGTACGGGCCGATAGCCGTGTACCACCGCTCGGTCATGTCCCTGCCGGGGAGGGTAATCCCGCGGTCGGGGACGATGATGCCGTTTGCAATCGCGTCGTTGAAGATCTCAAGGTTCTTCCCCCTCATCTCCTGCCCGTCGCCGATGATGCCGGGGATCACGAGACCTGCAAGGTCCCGGTTGTCCCCCATCTTCTGCGCGACGAGATACGCGGTGCCGGCTGCCGAGAGTTCGGAGTCGCCGTCTATTCCTGCAAGCCTCGGATTCGCATGAAAACCTCCTTCAAAGAGCGGGAGGTGGTGATCCACCACCATCACGTCGGGAGAGAGGTCCTTGATGCCGGCCCCGAGATCGCAGAGAAGGTAGGCACCCTCACCGTCAAGATCGGTCTTGCTGATTTCAGAGCGCACCCTGACCCGGAACCGGATACCCGCACGCAGCATCGCGTGGCAGAGGATCGAGGCGGCTGCTATGCCGTCTGCGTCGTGGTGTGCGAACACCTCGACAAACTCCTGCCGCTGGATCTGTTCGGCGATGGTAACCGCTGCGGATTCGAGTGTCATTCTTGAGGACGATGTACTGATGGATTATCTGGACAGCAGGATCTCTGCGTTCTCCGGCTTGTACACGAATTCCTTGGGCAGCCTCTTGCTTCCCGTGTAGTACTTGACGAGCCGGCGGACCTTAGACTCGACCAGCTGGAGCTGGCGCTTGTTGTGAAGGTCCTTCTTGTTCTCACTGAGGTGCTTGCGCAGGCCCAGTGCCTTTGTCATGAGATCGCGGAGATCTTCGGGGATCTCGGTTGCGACCTTGTTTTCTTTCAGGATGTCGCCGATGCGCTTGCCGGTGGCAAGTTTCACGTCGGGAACACCGTGCCGGTCCCGCAGGATCAATCCAATCTTGCTGCTCGATGCGCCTTCCTTACGGAGTTCGAGGATGATCTTCTCGATGGCCTTCACATCTGTTGTGGACCATGTCGGAACCTCTTTCCGGTAGGGGCGGACTGAGCATGACTTGCCTCTTCTTCGGGCATGCATTCGTGCCATAGTGTAGCCTCCTAAAATCAGCGTAAGTCCAGAAAAGTGCAGTATTGGTTACTGACTCTCTGTAATCCCAAAGCCACGTTCGGGCAGTGCGTTGGCGCACGTCGGACTTACATCTGTCAGCACATTGAAAAGTGCTTACAGTTATTCGATGGGTGGTATAATAAGCGTATCGGCGTCAGCACACAACCCCTCGCATGTGAATGAAGATTGATTTACTGGGACGCAGGGGATCGGGTAACTATTTTTGGCAAAAGCCTTCTGCAAAAACAACGAAGAGCTATATTGATGTGGCCGAAATGCCATGTAAGGGGTCGAATAATAAATTAGCCGGAAGTGGGTTTGCCCGGAATGAACGTGCAAGAGCAAGCCGGTTAGTTTTTTCCAGAACTGGTTGCCTGACCGTAAAACAGTAAGCGGATTCAGGATATCCCCGCGTCTTTTTACCTTACCGGTGAAATGGAATGTAAGCATGAACAAGATACCTCTCGAAACGAGTGGCGAGGAATCGGCGATCCGGTTCCGGGACTGCTTCTCTGTCCGGTACATCCAATCTGCCGCACTGCTCTGCCGGCTTGGGTATGCCATCGAGAGCTCGGGCAGGGACTTAGGAGAAGTATCAGAGGAGGATCTGCTCCGGCACGAGGCCTTCATCCTCAACTCGGTCCTGTCAACCGTTGCGTTTCTTGAATGCACCATCAACGAGTTGTACGCGGATGCTGCCGATGACGCATATTATTATGCGGACGAAAAGCAGGAGCTCCTGCTGAAGACCATCGGCGAACGCTGGAACAATAAGAAGAATTTCGATCGTGCGCCGATGGTCTCCAAGTACCAGAAAATACTGGAGATCACCGGAAAACCCCCGTTCGATGGGCATGAGGTAGCATTTGCGAATATCCGGATCCTGTCAGAGATCCGCAACCACCTCATGCATTACAAGCGCGAATGGGTTGTGATCCCAACGACACAGTCGCATACTGCGTCGGGCGCGAGCACAGCAGATAAGTTTGAGAAAATCCTCCGGATGAAGTTCGCCCTTAACCCTTTGGCGGAAAAAAAACAGCCGTTCTTCCCCGACAAGTGTCTGGGCCATGGCTGTGCGGAGTGGGCAGTGCTCAACAGCCTGATCTTCACGGACGCTTTTTCCCGGCGGCTTGAGCTGCCCCTGCCTTATGAAGGGATACGGGAAGAGCTGGCGACGCGTTGATTTCCTTCTTTTATGCTCATAGCTGCCAGAATATATCCTATAGAATGATATGATACGAGATATAGTCTACAAGGGAGACCCGAGTCTTCGTTTCAGGAAAATACTTCCATCGTTTTTCAGAATTCTGGAGTTTTCCTGGCACGGTGCATGAATTCGTTGTTTCTGTACGCATTTAAAAAATGGGCAGTAGCCGAAGACGGACGAAAAATTTCGGTTGACGGAATCGTAATACCGGAACGGATCGTACATGATGCTGGCAGTTGTATCGTTATTCTTCCTGATATAATCCCTGAATCCATGTAATTTAAACATTATTAATATCGCTCCATCTCACGGTAATAGAAAATACTCCCTGATTGTAACATTAAAATAACATAAAGTCTTTTAAAATATACAATTAGTGCGTTATGAATACCAATCGGGATCTCTGGTGTTAAAAATGCACTACGAGAAATCCCTGACGAAAATATCCCGGGGCAGGCGATATAATCGGTGCGTAACCGGAAAAGCCGGAACTGGCAGGATAGTGCCATGCGTAAAAAAATCCAAAAAGTCGTTCAGAAACGATCAAGACGTTTCCTTGCGGGCCTTGCAATCTTAGTTGCTGTAATTATTTTCTTCGCAGTTATGATGCTGTTCTTCCCGTACCTGATTCCATTCCCGTCTTTGAATCCTATGAATGCCAATACTATGTCTTTGGAACATTCTGATGCAGATTCAATTATAGTCCTTAACAGTTACATGGCTGCCAGGTACAACAGCACGATATACCCCGGGGGAAAAGCCCTCATCTCTGCAGAACTTGAAAAAATACAGCAGATTCCGGATCCAGAGGCGCGCCTGGACGAGATCTTCGTTTGGGAAATGAAAGACTGGGTGCGCCCGGATGATAACCTATCCGCAGTCGCCTGTCCAAATGCTGCCTGCACCTACCAATATCTGGTCGACAATCATGACCGGATAAAAGCGAGCCCGCATTATGACGGAATCCTCTATCCCCAGAAAAACCCCAATGGCATTTATTATGCGGACGATCCGTATTGGATTGCATATAACAAGGTCGGAGAGTGCCGGGAATATTCTACATTGTTTGCGTTTATGGCGCAGCAGTCCGGTATCGAATCCCGCCTCGTCCGCACCATGGGGCACGAGTGGGTAGAGGTAGAGCTTGCCAATGGCACCTATTATTATGATCCCTGGTGCGCCGACGCAAATAGTTATTATAATGCAGATGATGGCAATATGACGTTCCGGAACAAATGGTTTAACACGATCGGGTCGCTTGATGACAACTGCCATCCCCCCGCTCCATATCCGATAAGCTATGTTGAATTCCCCTACGTATGGGCTACGCCGAAATATTTTGCCGCAACTGAGTGGCACGAACTAGGTATCGGGTCAACGTGACCATGCCCGGATGAGAAATAGATGTGGCAGAAGCCGGCCTCTCCTGTTCTGCTGATTATATTTGCAAAAGGTAAAAAATAGTACCTCCGATAATTTTTGAGAATGTACTCCGTATGAGTCAGGTGGTGCGGGAATGGCAGCAGTTCCGTTCCAACAACAAAGTAAAAACTCTTTTAAGTTTTTGATTTTTATATCAATAATGAGTTGACTTTTCACTTTTTCGGTTTTTTCTTTTTGACCGGGGCATCCTTTGCCATGGACATGAGATCGATAATGTAACTTCCTTCTTTGCCCACGCTCACGATCCGCTCGTCAGTTTTTGCCATCTTTTCGATGTTGAGCTCGTACGAACCCGGGGCGACGATCCGGATCGTCTCGACCCGGTCGAACATCTCGACTTCCTTTTTGGGGGTCTCGGTGACTTCAAGCACTTCCTCGTGGGACTCATCTGCGATTTCGTCGATGGACTTCTCTTCAAGAACATCCTTGTTGATTTCGTTCTCCTTGACGTAGAGGAACTTCTTGCCGCCGCAGCTCGCGCACCCTTTCAGGATTTCGGTGGAGCCATCCTTGTATTCCCTCCCGCATTTCGTACACTTGTGCGGCATTTTTAATCACCCGAAGAGCTTGAGCATAGTCTCGTAGAGGTTCTCGACGTTCTTGCCTTCAAGCCCGGAGATCGCGACGACCGGGTGCTGGGGGAACGCACTGCGTATCCGTCCCGGGGCAGCGTCAGGCAGGTCGATCTTGTTTGCGACAATGATCACCGGCAGATTACGGCTCTCGATAATTCCGATCATCATAATGTTTACCTGCATGAACGGGTCGAGGGTTGAATCGAGCATGTAGATGACACCATCGATGTCCTCGCGCAGCCAGTGCATCGCCTCGGCGACACCTTCCGTCGCTTCACGCGCACGGATAATCGCCTCGTCTTTCTCCATTCCGAACTCGAGGAACTCATGATAATCGATCTTGGTGGTGACACCGGGGGTATCGACGATGTCCATCGTGATGGTATTGCCGTTTGCCCCGGAGATGATGATATCCTCCTTCTTCCGCGCCCTGCGGGTCTCGTGAGGGATCTCGCTCACCGGGCCGATGGCGTCACCGGTCCAGTCCCGGGCGATCCTGTTTGCGAGCGTCGTCTTACCCGCATTGGGAGGACCGTAAATACCGATCCGGGTCCGCTTCTTTTTGAAAAATTTGTTGAGGAGATTGGCAAATTTCTTCTTTGCCGTACCATAGGTCTGCGTAAAAATCTTCATGTGGAACCACCACGGCCGCATATTGTACTTCGGTTCAAAGAATTCACCGTGTTTCGTTAGTAGTGTATAGAAATCGCTCTTTATTATGTTTCTCGTCTCCGAATTCGGAAATACCCGCGGGCGGGGCGAGAAAAGTGGTGCAAAAATGGCCGCCCGGTATGCGTGCCAAATTGTATTTATAGTGGGTGGAGGGAGTATGCTAATTGTAACATCAGCATTTAGCACACCAAGGAGGTGACTCATGAAAAAGACATCCAACGCAATCCGGTTTGAGACCCGCGTCCCGTTGAAAGACGTGATGCGGCCGAACCCGACCTCGATCAGTTACGGGGCCACGGTAGCCGAAGCGGCGGCAGCGATGTGTTTTGACGATGTAGGAAGCTGCATCGTCTTAAAGAAACTGCTCCCGGTAGGCATTGTGACAGAACAGGACATCAACTGTAAGGTCGTGGCAAAGGATCTCAAACCGAGCACAGTGAACGTGAACGAAATCATGAGCACGCCACTCATCACGGTGAGTGCGGACAGGACAGTCGGCGATGCAGCCCACATGATGGTGAAGCACAAGGTAAGGAGACTCCCCGTGGTCGACGATAACAAGAAGGTTATCGGGATAGTTACCGTACGGGATCTCCTTACCGTTTCAACAGAGCTCAACGAGCTCCTTGCGGATCTCATCGAGATCAACCGCGAGGATACTGTCGAGCAGGGAGTGTGCAGCCGGTGTAACCTGATGTCTGATGATCTTAAGCGGGTTGACACCCTTATCCTCTGCCCGAGTTGTCGCGAGGAGGACCGGATCGCATGAAATGCGCACAGGATTTTATGATAGAAGTCCCTGTGCTGAAAACGGATGACCAGATCACCAAGGCCCGGCAGATCCTCCGGGATAACGAGTTCCGCGAGGTTTACGTGATCAATGCGAAGAAAGCCCTTCTCGGGTACGTCGATATTACCGATGCCCTGCGGGTGACGGCGACAAAATCAAACGTTACCCTTGAAGGATATGTCAAGGACGCGGCAAAGGTAACTGGCGACACAGAGATCGAGAAGGTCGCAAAGCTGCTGCGGGAATTCCGTACCGATAGTGCAGCGATCGTCAACGGGCAGAATCATATTGCCGGAGGAGTCCTCCTCTCGGCAGTCTTCCCGGTGATCATCAGCCGCAACGAGCTCCGCGGTTTAGTAGAAGATCACATGACAAAAAAGGTCGTGACCGCAACTCCCGATGAGCCGATCCAGAAAATTTACACCCTTATCGTCGAGAGCGGGTTCACGGCATTCCCCGTCATGAGGAAGCACAAACTTATCGGACTCGTATCGCGGAGGGATCTTATCAGCACGCACAGGATAAGAACGGGTATAGCCCAGAATAATCGTGCGAAAGTCGAAGATGTAATGGAAAAAGAGGTGATCACGATAGCACCGGACGAATATATCAGCACCGCAGCGGAGCTGATGGTGAAGCACGACGTGAGCAGGCTGCCGGTCGTTGACGGCACCGGTCTCGTCGGGATCGTTGACCGCCACGATGTATTGGCCGGGATGGCGTAACCAAAGGGCCGGCATAGGTTGACCAGCTCAGAAATGAGAACGGGCCGACCGGCATTGCCGGTTCACAGAGATGACCGATCATAGAATTTGATCTGGTATCACAGGAGAGTGTTTATGCACCAGAATGACCGGGGCATCAAGCAGGGCGACAGGCTCCTCAAGATGCAGGGCAAACTCGACCGGGGCCCGGTAGAGTTCAAGACACATATCGCAGAGCAGGAAGGCGAGATCATGGCGATCGCGACCCGCGACGTCATATCTGTCCCACCGACCCAGACGATCATGGGAGCGGTGGAGATGATGACGAAGTGCTCCTTCCGGAGGCTCCCGGTGACCGATCCGGGAACAAAAAAGCTGCGGGGAATCATTACCTCCGGCGATATTATCAATTTCATGGGGGGCGGGGACAAGTACAAGCTTGTTCAGGTCCGTCACAATGGCAACCTCATTGCTGCGCTGAATGAGAGTGTGAGGACGATCATGACCCAGCAGCTTGCAACTCTCCCTCATACTGCACATGTCAAGGATGCTCTTGAGGCGATCATTACCAGGAAGATCGGCGGTCTTCCTCTTGTCGATGATGATGGAGTGATAACCGGGATCGTAACCGAACGTGACGTAATGCGGGTCCTTGCGGCAGAAAAAAGTACCCTCAATGTTGAGGATGTGATGACCGCTTCGCTTCGGGTCACTGCTCCCGACAGTCCCATATCTGGTGTCACCCATGATCTGACGAAATATAAATTCCGCCGGCTGCCGGTCGTAAGCAACGATGTTCTCTATGGGATCATTACCGCGACCGATATCATGCGGTACCTCGGGAGCCGGGAGGTTTTCACCCGGCTTACTACTGGTGACGTCGGCGAAGTAATGGCGCTTCCTGTCAGGACACTGATCTCGGGAGAGCTTTACACGACGTCGCCAGATAACAGCATCAACAACGCCGCCAGGGAAATGCTCGAGAGGAATATCGGGGCACTGCCTGTGATCGAGGACTCGAAACTTATCGGCCTCATCACCGAGTTCGATCTGGTAAAAGGTTTGGCAAAGGAGGGATAGTAGATGATAGCCCGCGATGTCATGAGTTCCCCGGTCTGGTACGTAGGGCCGGATGAAACGATCGCTCACGCCCGGAGGATGATGGTGAAGCACCGGATCTCCCGGCTCCTCGTCATGAAGGATGGGTCGCTCGTGGGAGTTCTCACGAAAAAGAATATCGCCCTCCGGTTCCGGGACCCGGAGCCGGTATGGCGGCGCAGGCCGATCGACCGGATCCCGGTCGAAGTCTTTGCATCAAAAGACCCCGTAGTCGTGAGTCCCGATACCGGGATTAAGAAAATTGCAAAGTTATTTATCGATCGGAATATCAGTTGCGTGCCGGTCGTAGAAAATGGCGAGGTGGCCGGCATTGTTACAAAAACCGACCTGATGAAATCAGCCCTCGCAAAGAAACTCAAACGGCCGGTAAGCGAAGTGATGGACGAGGCCGTTAACCTCAGCCGATACCACTCGCTCGATCACGTTATCGACAGCATAGGTGAGAACCATGACAAGATCGTAGTCACGAACAATGACGGAACTCTTGCCGGTGTGATCACCGAGACCAACCTGGCGTTTTTCGACCCGTTCAGCAAACGTCCCGGCTCGGAAGAAAAAGAGGTCACCTTCCTCAGGAAGGAGGACGCCGGCGGAACGAAATTGAACCGCTACGTGTTCACAGCATCGGTTATTGCTGAAGATGTGATGTCGCACCCGGTGGTCAGCATCGGCCCCGGGGCATTACTGTCCGAAGCGGTGGCAAAGATGAACGAGCACCGGGTGAACAGCCTTGTAGTCGTGGAAAATAACGATATTCTGGGAATACTCAAACGCGATAATATCATTCAGGAAGTGGCGAAATGACAAAACAGATTTTAATCAAAGATGTGATGGCAAAACCGACGACCATATCCAAATCGGCAAAAATAACCGAAGCGCTCGATAAGATGCTTGAGTCCGGAGCCGACCCGCTCATCGCGCTCAACAACAACTCTGTCGTTGGAACGGTTTCCCGTCAGGCAATAGCACGAAAGCTTGGTAGCCGCCAGAATTCAGATATTGCACCTTCCGCGATCCACGTAGCAAGCGTGGTCGAAGAAGAGTTTACGAGCGTGTACCCGGATGAGAGCGTCAACGTCCTCGTGCCGCTTCTCCAGCGATATAAACTGGTCGTGGTGTACGATGCCGACCACAAACTGATCGGGCAGGTGGGGGCAAGCGATCTGCTCAAAAAGTTCCGGCCAGATGTGGGACTCGATGCCGTAACCGAGAAGATCCTTACGATCGCCTCAGACGAGCGGGTAGTTCACCTCCGGCGGCGAATGCTTGACGACAGCATCAACCGGTTCGTGGTCACCGAGAACGAGAAATTCTCAGGTATTGTCACCGAGACCGATGTCGCGGTCGCTATGCGAAAGTTCAGGAAATCTGTCGAGGACAACCACCAGGACCACCGGATCCGGAACCTGATCGTTAAGGATATTATGAGCATTCCGCTCATCTCGGTAGAGAATACTGCAGCCCTGTCCGATGTTGTGGACCTGATGCTGAGGAAAAATATCAGCTGTGTTCCGGTTATGGAGAAGAACAAGCCGATCGGCGTTGTTACCCGGCAGTCGCTCATCAACGCACTTTAAAGAGAATATTTCTCCCGGCCGAATTCTTTTTTTTTGAATCAAGAGCAAAAAAATTACGCTGTCAGCGACGGGTGACAATCATTAATAGTGATTAACCCTGAAATTCTAAAACGAAATGGTTGAGAAAAAGGGAATGAAAAAGACTACCCCGGTCTGTCCGAACGGGGATGTCTCCACCCTGCTTGAAGGGATGGCGATGACCGGTTTCCAGGGACGGAAGCTCGGGGAGTCGGTCGCGGTCTGGAAGAAGATGCTTGCCGACCCCGAATGTACCATCTTTTTTGGCCTCTCCGGCGCCATGGTCCCGGCCGGCATGCAGAAGTGCCTTGTTGAGATGGTGCGTCGCCACTATGTGGATGTCGTCGTTTCGACCGGTGCCAACATCTTCCACGATATCTGCGAGCATGTGGGAGTCTGTCACTACCTTGGCCACCACAATGTCGACGATGTAAAACTCTATGAGAAAGGGATCGACCGGATCTACGATGTGTTCGCGTTCGAGGAGGAGTTCCGGGACGTGGACCGGAGCATCGCAGCGTTTGGCGAATCGATTGCACCGTTCCGCGGGTCGTCCCGTGAGTTTATCGATCTGTACGGAAAGCACCTCCTAAAGAAGTTCCCGAAACACGAGTCCCTTATCTCGATCTGCACGAAAGAGAAGGTCCCGATCTTCATTCCGGCGATCGCTGATTCTTCGATCGGTATCGGCCTTCTCATCGCGCGAAGAAAGGGGTTTGACGTGAACATCGACCAGATAGCGGATGCCGATGAGATCACCCGGATGGTTGAAGACGTCAGGAAAACAGGGGTCATCTACATTGGTGGCGGTGTGCCTAAGAACTTTATCCAGCAGACGCAGGTAATTGGCTCGATCCACGAGAAGGATCTTGGTGGTCACGATTACGCGATCCAGTACACCACCGATGCACCTCACTGGGGCGGGCTCTCGGGCTGCACGTTCGATGAGGCGATCAGCTGGGGCAAGGAGTCTGCCCAGACGATGCAGATCCAGTGCCATGCGGATGCGACGATCGCACTCCCGATCGTGTTGTCGGCGCTGATCAGTTCAGGCGTAAAAAGGGTTAGCCGGAAAGACGGGAAGAAGAAAGTCGTCCACCGCCAGGGCCTGTAAAACCAGGCCCTGCTCTATCGTTCATTCTCTTTCTGCTATTTGTGCTCCTGCTCACAACGAGACCAGCAGATAGATTCCGATTGCTGTCCCGATAACGATGACCGTCCACTTCAATAGCCTCGGATCTATGCGTCCTGCGACGCTGCCCCCCAGCGCGCCGCCCACAAGTGCCCCGACCGCCATAACAATAGCAACCGGCCAGATCACTAACCCTGAGAACAGGAAGAAGACCGCTGCAGCCACGTTGACTGCAAGCGACAGACATTGCTTGAGGGCGTTGAGCCGGGTCAGGTTGTCGTCGAAGAAGAGCCCGAGCACCGCTAGGACGATGACACTTAAGCCCGCCCCGAAATACCCCCCATAGATCGCAGCAAGGCCGAGTGGGAAGATCGCGTCCCTGTCGTTTCTCTCTCCATTTCCGGACCCCGTGCGGGCAGAACGTTCCTGAAGCCAGTCCCTGACCCGGTTCTGGACCGCCAGTAATGCGACGGCGAGCAGGATAAGGAACGGAACAAGGATCCGGAACACTTCGCTGCTGATGAAGAACAGTAGGATGGCGCCGAGGACCCCCCCGGCAATACCTGCCGGGAGCAGTAGCCACAGACGTCTTCCCTGCCCGGCAAGGTCTTTTCGCTGTGCAAGCGCCCCTCCGAGGTATCCCGGGCAGAGGGCTACCGTATTGGTGATATTTGCCGTGACTTCCGGAATCCCGAGTGCGACAAGGGCCGGGAATGATATGAGCGTCCCCCCGCCCGCTATGGCATTGATACATCCGGCCGTCACTGCTGCCAATCCTGCAATGGCGAGTTCGTACCCGGAGAGCATTCTACAGTTCCTGTTTTAAGTTCTGTTTTCGTTCCCTGATCATTTGAGAAGGGCAGCAATCTCGCGGACTGGCATAATCCGGACGCCGATGTTTGCCATGTCCCGGACGTTGGCGTCGTGAATTTCGTCGTTCTGGGCCCCGACTGCATCCCTGGCGAGGATCACGGGGTAGTTATACGCGATGGCATCGAATACGGTTGTCCGGATACAGTTGGGCGTCTGGATACCGGCAACAACGATGCCAGTGACGCCGAGGTTCCGGAGCATTAAGTCAAGCTCGGTCCCTATGAATGCGCTCATCCGTATCTTCGGGATCATGTACTCGCCCTTCTGCGGCGCAAGCTCGTCTACAACGGCAGCGCCATGCGTTCCCTCGACTGCAAACGGCTGGCTCCGGAACTGTTCCTGCCGGATGATCTCGACATCCGAACCGTCAGCCCGGTGAATCCGCAGGACATGGAAGACCGGGTGTTTCTTCGTCCGGAATGCATCGAGGAGTTCCCGGATTTTCGGGATTACCACACGAGCCTGTGCGATTTTGAGCGGGGCGTCGTCACGGACAAAGTCGTTCTGCATATCTATTATAAGCAATGCCGGTTTTTTCATGATTCATACTCTCATGAAAATGGGAGGGGTGGAATAAGTATTGTACTGAAACATGACCTGCATAGCACGAATATTGGGAAACCTGAGGTGATTTCGATCGCTATCTCAGTGTGAAGATTGTATCCTGAGGGTCCAACAGATTGTTCCGTCCCTTATCTGAAATTCGTCAGTTCTTGACTCAGCTTACAGATGTTCTCTGTCATTACGTATCGGTCCCGCGTAAGATCCTTTTGGATATTTTCGGAAAATCCGTCACGTGTATCAACATCCCGATCAATAACGATACTAAAGGTGAAGTATGGGAGAGATCCGGTTTCGCAATATGACAGAAAACGAGGTACAGAAAGCAGTGAGCTGGGCAGCAAATGAAGGCTGGAACCCGGGTCTTTCCGATGGGGATTGCTTTTTTAAAAACGACCCGGAGGGATTCTTCTGCGCTGAAACAGAGGGGAAGATCATCGGGACGATGTCGGTGGTGAATTATGATAACCGGTTCTCCTTTGCCGGGCTCTACATTGTTGACCCCGCGTACCGTTCGCACGGGATCGGGATGCAGCTGTACCACTACGCTATGCAGCATGCCGGTTCAAGGATCGTAGGCGGCGACGGGGTAGTTGCTATGGTAGATAAGTACCAGCAAGTTGGCAGTCTCTTCCTGCACTATAATAATGCACGGTACGAGGGAACGGGCGGGGGGAAGATGCCGGACAGCCTTGTGCCCGTCGGAGATATCGGGTTCGGAGAGCTTGCCGCATACGACACTGCTCACTTCCCCGCCCGCCGTGAGAAGTTCCTCCGGTGCTGGATACACCAGAAGGGACACGTCGGCCTTGCGAAGACCGGCAATGATGGAAAGATTATCGGATACGGGGTTCGCAGGCCCTGCCATACCGGCCACAAGATCGGCCCGCTCTTCGCTCGGGACCGGGCAACTGCGGAACAGATCCTCGATGGACTTATTGCGGGAATTCCCGGGGAACTGTTCTATCTCGATATCCCTATGCCGAATGCGGCCGCAGTCGCCCTTGTCGAGGACCGTCACATGAACCCGGTCTTCCGCACCGCCCGGCTGTATTCCACCCGCGACCCCGTCCCACTGCCGCTCGATGAGATATTCGGCGTCACCTCGTTCGAACTGGGATAGCGGAATGGCAGAACGACCTGATTCACCCGCCGCTGACGACCGGGCATATGACAAAACCGGCATAATCAGGTAAAATCCGTTCCCCGGACCGTGGAAAATAATAATCCATTAATTCTCCCGGAACAAACAGATCCTGAACCGTCATGACTGAAGAGAACGCAGGGCAAGAGTCAATGCACCTCACCAAGAGCCGGCTCGAATCCCTGTCCGACGGGATCTTTGCATTCGCGATGACCCTGCTCGTCATCGGCATAAACCTTCCGGAAAAATCGACGATAGTTCAGACGCCCGATTTCGCAGCACACGTTCTCGTGTCGCTGTACTCCGATTTTTTTCATTACGTTCTTGCGTTCCTGATACTCGGTGCGTTCTGGCTCAGTCACCACATCGAGGTTCATCCTATCAAGGCTCTTGACCGGAGATATATCTGGCTTAATCTCGGGACACTCATGTTCGTCGCTCTCCTCCCCTTCACAACATCGTTCTCCGGGGATTTCCCCGAAGTTCCTCTCGGGGCGATTGTCTTCGAGTTAAACCTCTTGGCAATCGGGATGGGAATGTACTTCCAGTGGATATACGCCACGGGGAACCACCGGCTTGTCGAGCCGGATCTGGAAAACAACCTCATTCGCCGCGTAGGAGTCCGTACTCTTGTCGTTCCTTTCATCTCCCTGGTTGCTGTCCTCATCGCTCTTGCAGGGAGCACGAACAGCGAGGCGTTGTACCTGCTCATACCAGTTGTCCATTATCTTATTATCCGGCGTACTGCGGGACGTTCGGGTTCGCCGGCGTGATGTGGCAGCAGATCGTTCCCTCCCGACTTTCTGCGATTTTTCAATTTCGTCTCCCAGATGCCTGATTTTCCGGGGGCTTGTCTGCGTATTTTTGAAACCGCATCTGGTGTAAAGGTGGGCAGGAGCGCTTCTTCTCAGCGCAGATGGGCACGGGCCCCCTCCCCCCGAGCGTGGGAAGCAAGAGGGGTGCCCCTGTCTTGCAAGAGTCGGGGTGGGGTAGTGGCCTGTCTGGCTGAGGGAGGGGTGGATACCCCCTTGATCTGCGTGTTGCGTTCGGTCCCGATCTCTTTCGCACCGGAACCCGGAATGAATTGTTCCGACGGAGACTCCAGAAGACGCGATGGTCTTTCGGTTACAGCAAGGGGGGTGGGTACCCCTCTTAGGCATAAGGGGTAGCCACCAATCTTTCGCCCGGAGGGGCGGGTGAGGGTGCGGCACTTTTCCGGACGAGTGGGGGAAAGGGGGTCACGGGATGTTTGCGAGCTTTCGATTCCGGGTCCACACTAGTATGTGCAAACTGCCGGCACCGGCACACTATAATTTATTCTGGGATCGTCATCTTTTCTGTATGGATATCTTAGCTACCTTAATTTCCGCATCCCGCACATACTTAGTATCCAACCTACCGGAAACCGATCCCGGTCCAGTGGTTCAGGGCTTCTCCCCCAAACACTTATTACCCAACCCTGACCATATTATAAAGCACCATTCATGGAGCAATGGATATCCATTGCGAGTGTCTGTAATAAGATGCGAGATTGCTCTGTTGAGGTAGCCAAGCCCGGTATGGCGCAGGTTTGCTAAACCTGTGTCCGAAAGGACTCGAGGGTTCAAATCCCTCCCTCAGCGCTGAAAGAGAAAATCTCACAAGACGAGGGGATTGGATGGCTCAGGAAGAAGAAATAAAGTATTTCGTAAGGGTTGGTACCACCGATCTCGATGGAACCAAATCCGTGAGAGTAGCCCTGACAGGCATAACGGGCGTAGGCAGGCATACTGCCACGATTATAGCCCGCATGGCCGATGTCGACGAACTTGCAACACTTGGTAAGCTCGACGAAGGGACAGTCAACCGGATCCGCGCCGCAGTAGAATCGTACGGAACGAAAATCCCATCGTGGATGGCAAACCGCCCCAAGGACATCTACACCGGGGAGGCAAAGCACCTCCTCGGAGCTGACGTAGGTCTCGCAAAGGACGAAGACGTCAACCTGATGAGGAAGATCCGCTGTTACCGGGGCATCCGGCACGAAACGGGCCAGAAGGTCCGCGGACAGCGCACCAAGTCGACCGGAAGAACCGGCACGACCGTCGGCGTGAAGAGGAAGACAGCAGGAGGCAGCTAACCATGGGATACCCAGGTAAGAATCACAAGTCCTACCAGACCCCCAAGCGCCCCTTCGAAAAGGTACGGATCCAGGAAGAGACCCGCCTTGTCGTTGAATACGGGCTGCGCAACAAGCGCGAGGTCTGGAAAGCACAGAGCATCCTCCGCAAGTACCGCAAGGGAGCACGAGAGCTCCTCGCGCTGATGTCCAACACGATCGATCGGACGATCTTTGATTCGAAGAAAGCCGAGCTCATTTCGTCCATGCAGAGGCAGGGACTTCTTGGACCCGATGCAGACATCGACAACGTCCTCTCGCTCAAGGTCCAGGCCCAGCTCGAGCGCCGTCTCCAGTCGCTTGTTTACCGCAGGGGTCTGGCACGCTCGCCGAAGCAGGCACGCCAGATGGTTACCCACGGTCATATCGCAATCGGCGGCCGGCGCGTCACCATCCCGAGTTACCGTGTATCGCGGATAGAAGAGAACCAGATTACCTATTACGGTACATCCCCGTTCACGAGCGACTCCAACGCTGAAAAGGTACGGATAGCAAAACCCGCGTCCAACCCGAAACCGGCACCAGGCGGATTTGCTTACCCGGCACGCGGAGGCAGGAGATAACCATGGCGGCAAATGAGAAGGAAAAGTGGGGCGTTGCACACATCTTTGCTTCGTTCAACAACACGATCATCACCGTCACCGATCTCTCCGGCGCAGAAACCGTGACGAAGTCGAGTGGTGGCATGGTCGTCAAGCAGGACAGGAACGAGAGCTCGCCCTACGCAGCAATGCAGATGGCAAGCAACGTCGCCCAGAGTGCCCGTGAGAAAGGCATCGTCGGTGTCCACGTCAAGGTACGTGCGCCCGGTCAGGGCAAGCAGCGCAGTCCCGGCCCAGGAGCCCAGGCAGCGATCCGTGCCCTCGCCCGTGCCGGCATGCGCATCGGTCGTATCGAAGATGTCACCCCGATCCCCCACGACTCGTGCCGCCCGAAGGGTGGACGCCGTGGAAGGAGAGTGTGATGGAGATAGTGTTCGCCAGTCTGGACGATACCCTCGCACGATTCACATTATCGGGAGCGAGCCCCTCATTTGCCAACGCCTTCCGGCGGGCAATGATTGCCGAAGTGCCAACCCTCGCGATCGAGGATGTGCGCATATACGATAATACAAGCGCACTTTTCGACGAGATGCTGGCACACCGGCTCGGGCTCATCCCCATCAGGACCGACCTCTCAACCTACAAAACCCAGGACAAGTGCGAGTGCGGCGGGGCAGGATGCCCGGCCTGTACCGTTACCTACACCTTGAGTGTCGAGGGCCCAAAAACGGTCATGTCAAGTGACCTTATCCCTGCAGACCCCAAGGCGGCACCGGTGTTCGAGAATGTCCCCATCGTGAAACTCACGAAAGGACAGAAGCTCGTCATCGAGGCAAAAGCAATCCTCAATATCGGCAGGGCCCACGCGAAGTGGCAGGCGACACTCGTCTGCGGGTACAAGAACCACCCGGTCGTCACCATCAGCGATGCATGCGATGCATGTGGTCTCTGTGTCGAGGAATGCCCGCGGGGAGTTCTCGAAGTAAAGGGTAAGAAAGTCCAGGTTGTTGAAGGAAAACTTCCCGACTGCTCCATGTGCAAGCTCTGTGAACGGGCCTGCCTCGCGAGCGGTATCGGTGAAGAGCCGGCAGTAAAGATCGCCGCAGAACCCGACCGGTTTATCTTCGTGGTCGAGAGCGACGGTTCTCTGTCGGCAAAAGAGATCATGAACCGTGCACTGCAGTTTATCAGGGAGCAGTCAGACGAACTGGAGAAACAGTTAGGCGACATATCAGGGGATGAGAAGAAATGACAAGAATAGTTGCGAAGACGAACCCCCGTCTTACGACCCTCATCGCGCTCTTGAAGAACAAGTCAAGGGAAAATGAGGCAAAAATCTGGCGCGAGATCGCAAGCAGGCTCGAGACCCCGAACCGGAACTACGCCGAGGTCAACCTGTCGAAGATCAACCGTTACGCCCAGGACGGCGAGACGATCATCGTCCCCGGTAAAGTCCTCGGCAGCGGCATGCTGGAACAGTCCGTAAAAGTAGCAGCGCTGAACTTTTCGGCATCGGCTACGAGCAAGATAACGGATGCAAAAGGGCAGTGCATGACGATCGAGCAGCTCCTTGTGGACAACCCCAAGGGAAGCGGTGTCCGGATCCTGAGGTGAACAAGAATGGTAACAGTAATCAACGGTGACGGACTCCTCCTCGGACGCCTTGCAAGCCTTGTCGCACAGCGCGGGCTTGCCGGTGAAGAGATTGCAATCGTCAATGTCGAGAACGTGATCATCTCCGGCAGCCGTGCCCGTGTGCTTGCCAACTACAAGCACAAGAGGGAACGCGGCGCATCCGGCAACCGCTGGGGCCCGTTCGTCCCGCGCAGGCCGGACCACCTCATGAAACGGACCATCCGCGGCATGCTCCCCTACAAACGCCCCCGCGGCGTCGATGCGTTCAAGCGCATCAAGACGTATGTCGGCGTTCCGGTCGAGTTTGTCGGAAAAGAGATGGAAGTTCTCGAAGACGCCCACATGAACCGGCTGAACAACCCGAACCACATTACGCTTGGCGCAGTGTGCACGTTCCTCGGAGCAAAGTTCTAAGGTGGTCAACTTGGCAAAGATAATCAACACAAGCGGAAAACGCAAGACGGCAATTGCGCGTGCTACCTTAAAGACAGGAAAAGGCGTGATCCGGGTCAACTCAGTGCCGCTCGAAACGTACGGCTCCGATGTAACCCGCATGAAGATCTCCGAGCCGATCCTTCTCGTACCGCACGCGGTTAACGGCATCGATGTCACCATCGATGTAGCAGGCGGTGGTGTCATGGGCCAGGCCGAGGCGGTAAGGACCGCACTCGCCCGCGGTATTGTCCTGTGGCACAATGATCCCCAGATGAAAGACATTTTCCTTGCGTACGACAGGACGCTCCTTGTCAACGACTCGCGCCAGAAAGAAGCGAAGAAGCCCCACGGCCGTGGTGCACGCAAGAAGTTCCAAAAGTCTTATCGTTAAGCCAAAAGATATGATGAGAGGTCGAAAATCTTGATACCCGTACGATGTTTCACCTGTGGGAAGCCGATTTCCACAAGCTGGGATGAGTTCAGGCAGAGACGGGAGAAAGGCGAGGATCCCAAACAGATCCTCGACGATCTCAACATTTCCCGGTACTGCTGCAGGCGCATGCTCCTTACACACAAGGAGATCATTGACGAACTCAACCCGTATCAGTAAGATTGACACATGAACGAGGGGTCGTAGGGTAGCCTGGACCATCCTATTGCGTTCGGGACGCAGTGACCTGAGTTCGAATCTCAGCGACCCCATATCCCATTATCTGAACACCATCATTCTTTAGAGGACTGTAAAAGATGCAGACGCAAGTTTACTCCCGGTACGAACGGGCGAGAATTATTGGAGCAAGGGCTCTGCAGATCTCAATGGGTGCTCCGTTACTTATCACAACGACACGGATCGATCCGCTGGAAATAGCGATCGAGGAATACAACAACAACACCATCCCCATTACGGTAAAGAGGAAGTAGAGCTAGCATGACGACCATTGAGGTAATCGAGCTTCGGACGATTCTTGACAGCCGGGGAAACCCGACTGTCGAGGCCGATATCCACACATCAAACGGGTACGGCAGGTCCGCAGCCCCCAGCGGTGCCAGTACCGGCAAACTGGAGGCCAGGGTCAAGGCGCCCCGTGAAGCGGTGGACAACGCCATCCAGAACGTCATCCCGGCGCTTATCGGGATGGACGCGATGGATCAGGAAGCGTTCGATGAGCAGATTCGCGATCTCGACGGGACTGCGGACTTCTCCGGGATTGGCGCCAACATCGCGGTGGCCCTCTCCCTTGCGAACGCAAAAGCGGCTTCTTCTTCGATGGGTATCCCCCTTTTCCGCTACCTCGGCGGAGCATTTGTCAAAGAGATGCCTCTTCCGCTCGGTAACGTTATTGGCGGTGGAGCGCATGCCACAAACGCGACCGAGATCCAGGAGTTCCTCGTAGTACCCGGGGACGCTGTTGATGCAGAGGAAGCGGTCTTTGCAAATGCTGCTGTCCACCGGCACGTGAAAGAGCTTCTGAAGAAACGCGGTATCGCTGCCGGCAAGGGTGATGAGGGTGCGTGGGCACCGCAGATTGACGATGCCCTCGCATTTGAGCTCATTGCCGAGGCGACCGGGATCGTCGCTGACGAGATGAATATCACGGTCGACATGGGCATTGATGTCGCGGCGAGCCAGATGTGGAACGGGGAAGGGTACAAGTACCGCGAGAAGGTTCGCTCAACTGAAGAGCAGGTCTCCTATATCGCGGAGCTTGTCGACAAGTATGACCTTGTCTATGTCGAAGACCCCCTCCACGAGGACGACTTCGACGGGTTTGCTGATCTCAACAGCCAGATCGGCAACCGGTGCCTCGTCTGCGGCGATGATATCTTCGTCACGCAGGTCGACCGGATAGAGCAGGGCATCGAGAAAGATGCCGCAAACTGCGTCCTGATAAAGCCCAACCAGGTGGGGACCCTGACCGACACGTTCGAAGCGGTCCGGCTTGCCCACACCAACGGTCTCGACACGGTGATGAGTCACCGGTCCGGCGAGACCACCGATACGACAATCGCGCACCTTGCTACTGCATTCTCCTGCGTTTTCTTAAAATGCGGCGTAGTTGGCGGAGAACGCATTGCCAAACTAAACGAACTGATTCGCATAGAGGAACAGCTATGACAGTAAACGAGATGGAAATTGAATTAAAAGAACCGCTCATCCCCGTCGAGGAATATCTTGCAGCCGGCGTCCACATCGGCACCCAGCAGAAGAGCGAGGACATGAAGAAGTTCATCTACCGCGTCCGCGGCGATGGGCTGTATATCCTTGATATCCGGGAGACCGATGCACGGATCAAGACGACTGCGAAATTCTTAACCCAATTCGAGGCCCCCAATATCCTTGTCGTCACCTCCCGCCAGTACGGGCAGTATCCGGCCAAGAAGTTCGCCGACACTATCGGCGCAATGTCGGCAACCGGCCGGTTTATCCCGGGGATGCTCACGAACCCCGTCCTTGAAGGGTACATCGAGCCCGCGGTAATCGTCGTCACCGACCCGATCGGTGATGCACAGGTCATCAACGAGGCTGTCCAGTGCGGGATCCCGGTCGTTGCACTCTGCGACACCAACAACATGACCAAGTTTGTCGATCTCGTTATCCCGACCAACAACAAGGGGCGCAAGGCGCTCTCGATGATCTACTTCCTGCTCACCCGCGAGATGCTCCGCCTCCGTGGTATCTCAACGGCACTCACCCCCGAGGACTTCGAGACCGAGTTCTAATCTTCGATCATCTTTTTTAAGGTGACCGATCGTTAGAAATAATAGAACGACCAGAGGGTTGACTCGATGAAGATGCGTGCATGCGCAGTTGCCGGTATGTTCTACCCGGGAGATCGCCCGCATCTTGAACAGCTTCTCGCGAAGTTTTTCAGGACCAGCACGGCGGAGGGCGATGCCTGCGGTATCGTCTCGCCTCATGCAGGGTATATCTACTCCGGGCAGATAGCCGCGGACGCATTCTCAACGATCTCTTCTGATTTTGCCGGAACCTTTATCGTTATCGGACCTTCCCATCGCGGGTACCTTACGTCTCTTTCGGAGATCCCATGGGAAACACCGTTCGGACCTGTGGAACCGGATATCGGGTTCATAAAAACACTCGATATCGAAATCGATGAGGCCTCCCACCGGGACGAGCACTCGCTGGAAGTCCAGATGCCGTTTATCCGGTTCCGGTTCCCACACGCCAAGGTCGTGCCGGTGATGATGGGACACCAGGACCCGAGGAGTGCAGAAGCACTCGCGGGAAAAATTGTGAACGCGACAAAGCGGACCGGGCGGGACGTACGTATAGTCGCATCCAGTGATTTCTCTCATTACGTAACGGAACAGAGAGCCATGGACGGGGATCTCTATGCGATCGAGGCTCTGAAAACTCTCGATATCCCGGAGTTTTATCGCCGGATGGAAGAGAAAGGAATATCGGCGTGCGGATACGGCCCGATCGCAGCCATGGTGATGGCCTGCGGGACGATGGGGGCAAAGGCGGCAAAGCTTATCCGCTACGCAACAAGCGGCGATGTGACGGGAGACCGTCGCGAGGTCGTGGGATACGCGGCCATTGCGGTGATGTAGGTTGGCAACGTGGAGTGCACCGGGCAAGGTTTTCCTGTTCGGTGAGCATGCGGTGGTATATGGCAAGCCAGGTATAGCGATGGCGATAAAGCCCCGGGTCTTTGTCACCGTCCGCAAGACCAAACGTCCCCAGCGGGCGAAATCCCCCTATATCGACAGCTGTTTCGAGGATCTTGGCGTTATGGGAAGCGTATACATAAACTCGCAGATCCCGAGTTCGTCGGGATTAGGCTCTTCTGCGGCGGTTACTGTCGCCACGCTCTCCGCCATCAACGACGAATTCGATCTTCATAAGACCCGTGAGGACATCGCTAATATGGCGTTCGAGATCGAGAAGAAGGTGCAAAAAGGGCGGGCAAGCCCGACCGACACTACGGTCGCCTCGTACGGGGGGATCGTGCTCATCTCCGGCGGGGCACGGCGCAGGCTCCCGCCGCAGAACATGCATCTGGTAATCGGGGACTCGCTCGTCTCCCACAGCACCTCCAAAATGGTCGAGATGGTTGCCGATCTCAAGAAGAAGCACCCGGAGATCGTCGATCCGGTTCTCGAAGCAATCGAGGGCGTGAGCATGAGCGCGATCCATCACCTGAACAACCCAAAGGAGCTCGGTCGGTTCATGAACATGAATCACGCCCTGCTCGAAGTCCTCGGGGTAGGGCATCCCCAGTTATCGAGGCTCGTACTTGCGGCCCGGTCAGCAGGAGCGTTCGGGGCGAAGATCACGGGAGCCGGTGGCGGGGGGAGCATGGTGGCTCTCTGCCCGAAGCCCCTGAAGCAGCGGATCGCTCTGGCAATTCAGGCTTGCGATGCCCGGGCGATCGTGACCGGCATCGATACGGAAGGCGCACGGAAGGAAAAAAATGTCTGATCGGGTACTGCTCAAACTCGGCGGCAGTGTAATCACGGATAAGAGCCAGGACTGCGCAATAAACCGTGAGCGGCTCGGCGAGATCGCAACGGCTATTGCGGATGCACGAACCGATGGGATCATCATCGTCCACGGCGCCGGTTCCTGCGGACATCCGGAGGCAAAACGGTATCATCTCGACAAAGGAGCAGAAGCCGGGGAGACCGAAGGTATCTTCGTGACCAACCGGATCGTCAGCGGGCTCAACGATACGGTTGTTGACGTGCTGCGCGAAAAAGGTGTGGCGGCAGTGGGGATCCACCCGCTTCACACCGCGGTAGCGGATAACGGCAGGCTTATTGCGTTTGAATACCGGCATCTTGAGAAGATGCTTGATCTTGGGATGGTCCCTGTGATCCACGGCGACGTGGTGATGGACCTCTCCCGCGGAGCCTGCATTGTATCGGGCGACCAGATCGTCCGGTACCTCGCGGTCGGCCTCAGGGTAAACCGTGTAGGACTCGCCACCGATGTACCGGGAGTGCTGGATGGGGGAAATGTGGTGCGGGAGATTAACTCACGAAACGTGCCGTCGCTCCAGATTGGCAACTCGAAGCATACCGATGTAACCGGTGGAATGAGAGGGAAGATCAATGAACTGCTCGAACTCTGCGAGGCTGGGATCGGGTCGGAAATATTCCATGTGTCCCGGGTCGCGGATTTCCTCGCAGGGAACGACCACGGGGGCACACGGGTGAACAGGGCATAGGCAGGCAACATCATGGGCAACAAGGAACAGTTCACGTCATCGCGCAAGCTCGATCATCTGCGGATCTGCGCAGAGAAAGAGGTCGAATGCGGCGATGCGGGCTTTGGCGATATCCGGTTCGTGCACAACGCACTGCCGGAATGCGATATGAGATCGATCGATCTCTCGGCTCGGTTCCTTGGCCATTACCTCTCGTCCCCCCTGTTCATCTCAGCTATGACCGGGGGACACCCCGGAACAAAAGATGTCAACGCCCGGCTCGCCCGGGCCGCGGAGCACTTCGGGATCGGTATGGGTGTCGGCTCCCAGCGGGCGGCACTCGAGAACCCGGATCTCGCGCATACGTTTTCCATCGTCCGGGACGAAGCTCCCCGCGCATTCATAGTCGCAAATCTCGGGGCTGTCCAGCTCCGGGATCACGGGCCTGAGTGGGCCGACCAGGCCGTCGAGATGATCAAAGCGGATGCAATCGCCATCCACCTCAATTTCCTGCAGGAAGCGATCCAGCCGGAAGGCGATCACGATGCGACAGGATGTTTCGCGGCAATCAGCAACCTCTGCGCCGATTTCAGGGTGCCGGTCATCGTCAAGGAGACCGGCTGCGGCATATCTGCGGAGATAGCGCGGAAATGCTGGGGCGCAGGCGTAGGGGCGATCGATATCGGCGGCTGGGGCGGGACCTCATGGGCCGCGGTTGAGAGCGTCCGTGCTGACGAAAGCCAGCGGAAAGACGATCTCCGGTTGAAGACCCTCGGCGAGGACTTCGCATCATGGGGGATCCCCACTGTCGTGAGCCTCACAGAAGTCCTTTCCTGCGGCGGCCCGGCCATCGCTTCGGGTGGAGTCAGGTCAGGCCTCGATATCGCAAAGGGCTGTGCGCTTGGCGCCGAGCTGTGCGGTATGGCCCTGCCGCTCCTGAAGCCCGCGATGGAAAGCGACGAAGCCTTGATGAGCGCGATAGAGGCAATTCACCAGGAACTTACTGCGACGATGTTCCTCACAGGGTCAGAGAAAATCACCAACCTGCGGAAGGCACGCATGTTCATAACCGGGAGGACCCGGCAGATGATCGAGAGAGATAATCCGGTACGGATCCGGCAATAGTGCCGAGGCGATACCGGAACTCTTACTAAGATACTACACCAACAGGAATAACAGGAGATACAATCATGGATATTGAAGTAATTGCAGTGGGCGGATACGACGAGGTCGGGCGGAACATGACCGCCGTTCGCTGCGGAAAGGAAATTGTCATTTTTGACATGGGACTCCGCTTGGATCAGGTAATGATCCATGAAGACGCGGAGATCGAAAATATGCACTCCCTTGATCTTATCAAGATCAAGGCGATACCCGACGATACGATGATGAACGCGGTCGAAGGGACCGTAAAAGCGATCGTCTGCTCTCACGGGCACCTCGACCACATCGGTGCTATCCCGAAGCTGGCTCACCGGTACAATGCGCCGATCATTTCCACCCCTTACACGACCGAACTGATCCGGCAGCAGATATCAGGTGAGCAGAAGTTCGGCGTGAACAACAAGCTCTTTGCGCTCAGGTCCGGGCAGCGGTATACCCTCTCCCAGAACCTTGTTCTCGAGTTCGTGCGGAGCCAGCACTCCATCATCGATACGGTGTTCCCAGTGCTCCACACCCCTCACGGTGCCATCGTCTACGCCTGCGACTTCAAGCTCGACCGCTCACCGGTCATCGGCGAACCGCCGGACTTCGCGCGGCTCCGTCAGATTGGGAAGGAAGGCGTTCTTGCCGTCATTGTCGAGAGCACGTACATCACTCGTCCGGGCCGGTGCCCGAGCGAGCGGATAGCCCGCGACCTTGTCCGAGACGTAATCACCAGCTATGAGGATGACAAGAACGCGATTCTCGTTTCTACGTTCTCATCGCACATTTCCCGTGTCAAGACGATCGCGGAGTGTGCCCACGAGATCGGCAGGAAACCGGTCCTTCTCGGCCGTTCGATGGAGAAGTACTCGGTCACCGCGGAGCAGATGAAACTCGTCTCGTTCCCCGAGACCACCAGTGTCTTTGGGAACCGGAGAACCGTCGACCGCACGATGCGCCGGATGATGAAGGCCGGAAAGGACAAGTTCCTCCCCATCATCACCGGTCACCAGGGAGAACCCGGCTCGATCCTGACCCGGGTCGCACTCGGCGACACTCCCTACCAGCTGACCAAGGGCGACAAGGTCGTCTTCTCGGCAAATGTCATCCCGAACCCGATGAACTTCGGCCAGCGCTACATGGTGGAGCAGCACCTCAAGCTCGCGGGAGCCCGGGTCTTCGAGGACCTGCATGTCAGCGGTCACGCGTACCGCGAGGACCACTACGAGTTCATCCAACTCTTGAACCCGCAGCACATCATCCCCGCCCACGGCGATCTGAAAATGACCGCTGCTTACACGGACTTTGCAGGCGATCTCGGGTATACCGCACACTCGACTGTCCACATGATGAAGAACGGACAGCGTCTCAAGATAAACTAAACCGGAGGACAATATGTCGGAACTATCCCCGTACCTGGAATCGGTCGCAAAGCAGATCGACTACATGATCGACCGGTATTTTGTCGATACCGTTGGCGAACTGAACAAGGCTTCCGCCCATCTTCTTGCAGCCGGGGGGAAACGGCTCCGGCCTGCAGTTGTCATGCTCGCTGCGGACGCGGTGAAGCGGGGAGCTTCTGACGATATCCTGCCAGCAGCACTTGCACTCGAGATCACCCACACGTTCACTCTCATCCATGACGATATCATGGACGACGACAAGCTCCGCCGCGGTGTCCAGACCGTCCACACGAAGTGGGATATGCCGACCGGGATCCTCGCGGGGGACGTCCTGTACGCACGTGCGTTTGAGTTCATCTGCCTCGCAAAGGCAAATGACGAGGCAAAGGTCCGTGCGGTAGGCATGCTTGCCAAAGCCTGCGCAGATATCTGCCAGGGCCAGCATAAGGACATGTCCTTCGAGCACCGCTCTGATGTAGACGAGTACGAGTACATGGAGATGGTCAAGCAGAAGACTGGTGTCCTCTATGCGGCAGCTGCCGGCATCGGCGGAATCCTAGCCGGCGGGAACGCCCAGCAGGTCAAGACTCTCTACAACTTCGGGCTCAACACCGGCATCGCTTTCCAGATCCAGGATGATCTCATCGATCTGCTCGCCCCCGCCGAAAAGAGCGGCAAGGACCAGGCGTCCGATCTTCGCGAGGGCAAACAGACGATCGTGATGATCAAGGCCCGGGAGAAAGGAATCGACCTCCAGAAATACCGGCGGGAACTTTCCGCGGGCGATATCAACGAAGCGATCCGGGAACTGACCCAGTCCGGGGTCATCGATGAAGTGAAGAAGATCGCCGAGGACCTTGTTACCGACAGCAACAAGCACCTCTCTATTCTTCCCGACACAAAAGAGCGCAAGCTCCTCATGGAAATCGGCGAATATTTCGTTACCCGGAGTTATTAGGATGGCAGGGGAAGACCCGAAAGAACTCCTTTTTTTGTGCGCACTCCAGAACGCCGTGAAACATGGCGGGATCCCGCAGGCCGGGGCCGTGATCGGCATGGTGATGGGAGCACATCCCGAGCTGCGGAGCCGTGCGAAAGAGGTTTCCTCGCTTGCAAAGGAAGCGATCGCTGACGTAGCAGCGCTCTCTGCTGATGAGCGTGTATCGACCCTTAAGGTCCGTGCCCCCGAGATGTACGAAGCAATCTTTGTGAAGCACGAGCACAAGAAAGTCCTGCCCGACTTGGAAGGATCGGAAAAAGGCGTTGTCATGCGGTTTGCGCCCAACCCTTCGGGCCCGCTCCATATCGGGCACGCCCGGGCAGCGGCACTCAACGATGTCTATGTGAAGGAGTACGGCGGGAAGTACATCCTCCGAATCGAGGATACCGACCCGAAGCGCGTTGATCCTGAAGCGTACGAGATGGTGAAAGAGGATATCAGATGGCTCGGACTTGGCATCACCGAGACTGTCACCCAGAGTGATCGCCTCCCTCTCTACTACGATCTCTGCGCCCAACTGATCAAAAAAGGCGGGGCATATGTCTGCACCTGCGACAACGAGCACTTCAAAGAGCTTAAGCAGATGAAGACGGCATGCCCCCACAGGGACCAGTCGGTCGAACTGAACCTCGAACTCTGGCAGAAGATGCTCGACCACGGGTTCAAAGAGGGTGAAGCTTCGGTACGGATCAAGACCGATCTCAATCACCCTGACCCGGCGATGCGGGACTTCCCCGCGTTCCGCACGCTCGACGCTCCTCCTCACCCGAAGGTCAAGGCCCATGTCTACCCGCTTATGAACTTCTCGGTGGTCGCGGACGACCATCTTCTTGGCGTGACCCACGTGATCCGGGGCAAGGACCACATCGCCAATACCCGCCGGCAGCGGTACATCTACGACCACTTCGGCTGGAAAGTGCCTGTCTACCGTCACTATGGCAGGATGGGAATCGAAGGAGTCGTTCTCTCAACCACCCAGATGCGCCTTGGCATCAAGGAAGGAACCTATACCGGCTGGGATGACATCCGGCTCGGCACGCTACGGGCGCTTGCCCGCCGGGGAATCCTTCCCGAGGCAGTGAAGAACGCGATGATCGCAATCGGTATCGGCGACGTCGACATCTCGTTTTCGTGGGATAACCTCTATGCCGAGAACAAGAAGATAGTGGACCCGATCGCGAACCGGTATTTCTTCGTACCCGATCCCGTCTCTGTAACAATCGAAGGAGCACAGCCCCACACCTCCCATGCGATGCTCCACCCGAGCGATGCCTCGCGCGGCATCCGGACGCTTGAGTTCACCGGCACCGTGCTCATCCCGAAGGGCGAGCTCGTGCGCGGCACAACGATGCTCAGGCTCAAGGATCTCTTCAACGTGAAGATCACGTGGAATGGCGACACCCCCTCATTCTCGTACGGTGGCGACTCCCTTGCCGATGCCCGGGCGGCAAAAGCCCACATTGTCCAGTGGCTCCCGATAAAAGATGCGGTGCTCTGTACGCTCCTGACGCAGGACGGCGAGATAAAAGGGATGTGCGAACCCCCGGTGAAGAACGAAGTCGGAAAGGTCGTGCAGTTCGAGCGTGTCGGGTTCGTGAAGATCGACACCGTAAGTGACACCGGTGTACTGGCATACTTCACGCACAAATAATCTCTTTTTCCGGCATCCCCAAAGCAGGATCGTGCCTGTGGGAACCAATGCTGGATGATCTTGTTTTAGATCATTCAGTATTCGCTGTTGGACTGCCGCCTCACTTGGTTTTTTTAGTGTTCCTGTCGTACAATAAGGCACACATGGCAGATGATGAGACCAACCCGGGAGAAGAGGTATCCGAAGAATCCCGGTACCATCTGGTCTTAACCGGGCTCTGCATCGATATCCTCATCATAATTCCGGAAACCATCGCAGTCTTTTTGTCTGGTTCTGCCACACTGCTTTCAGACATCATAAAGGGTGCGAATGAAATCTTAGCAACTTCCTTTGCCCTGTTTATCATCCGCAGGGTAACCTTAGGCGGGAAGTTCACCTACGATTACGGGATGGGGAAATTCGAGTCCCTGACGAGGATCATCACTGGTGCGGTGATGCTCGTTTCCCTGGGCATTCTCCTGTTCTTCACCCTTCACCGGGTCATTGTTACGGAACCATTCGATATGGCAGCCGCGATTATTGGTATTCCCCTCATGATCCTCGCCAGTATCGCGGACTCGTATCACTGGCGGAAAAACTATCACCTGGCACAGAAAGAGCCCACCCCCATTATGGAGGCCCAGTGGCGGCTCCGGCGGGCAAAGACGTTCTCCGACCTGTTGATCCTTCTATCACTGGTGCTGTCGGTCATTTTTGTGGGGTACGAGTGGGCGGAGTATATTGATCCGGTCGTCTCGTTCATTATCATCGGGTTCCTGCTGCTGGCTGGATACCGGGAGATCTCCTCCTCACTTCCGGATCTCTTCGATAAGACGCTTGAAGAAGAGCTCCAGCTCGTCATCCTCCGGGAGCTGACCGCCTCGTTCGAACAGTACTCTGAATTCCACGGCGTTCGTTCGCGCCGGTCCGGAAGCAGGATCTACATCGATATCTTCCTCGGCTTCGATCCGGAAAAGAAGATGGGAGATGTCCAGACTTTCATACATTCCCTGAAATATTCCCTTGAGACCCTGATCCCCGGCAGTGTCGTCTGCATCGTTCCCACAAGCGATGATGACTCCCGTTCAGCAGCCTGAAATCCAGGAATTTTGTTCGTTTTTAAAATGTTCTGGAGAAGTCAGCACCCTCTCAATCACAGGCTCTCCCGGCGAATCCGGGAATTACGCCGCACAACTTATTTGTACCCACGCGACCCCCCGTTCCCCATAAGCCACTGAGATACATATTCCCGATGTAAATTCTGCATAAAAGAGTCCAGAGTGTAACCGGGCAAGGGGGGGTCGCATGGGTACATTTTATTTTCCGCCCGGAGCAGCTATAGTTCCCAGGTGATCCCGGCAGTAATTCCGTCGTCGTGAGCGACCGGAAATGAGGGGGCTGTTTACCATTCACCGAAAGGGTGCCGGTCCATTGAATGTACCCATATGACCCCTGCTACCCCCCAGCCCGAAGGTACAATGCGGGGAATACTATTGGCCGTAAGGGGAGCACTAAAAAGATAAGCAAATCCGAACAAACAAAACAGGATTCTCCAGAGAACAAGAAATTAAAAATTGTCAGGACTACTTTTCTGTTGCCCGGTTCAGAAGGACGGGCTCATCGCATCCAAAAAACGATTGAAACGATCGGAATTATATACCCGGGATTATCAATACTAGTAAGTACCTTGTTATGCAAGATACTGTGTTAAGCACTTAACTCTGGCATGCCTCACCTACCCTCTGAAATTCGGCCCGCGGGGAAATGGTCTTATGGTTCCCTGCCGGGCCGGGCAGGTATGCAGATATCAGGAAGATCTCATGAATATCCAGTTCAAAAAAGGCGTGCTTGAAATCTGTGTTCTCTCTGTCCTCGCGCAGAAAGAATGCTATGGGTACGAGCTCGTGGGCGAGATCTCGAAACGGATCGACATCTCGGAAGGCACGATCTATCCCCTCCTGCGGCGGCTGAAAGATGAGGGGCTGGTAACCACGTATCTCCAGGAATCGGGCGGCGGACCGCCACGGAAATATTACCGGCTCACGGCAAGCGGGCAGGAAAAAGAACGGGAATTGCGGGATGAATGGATGCAGTTTGCGACATCGGTGAATGCAATCCTTGCTGAGGTAAAAAATGGCACAGACTGAACAGGACTACCTCGGTGTCCTACGATCGGGCCTCGATGGGAAAATGCCCAAAGAAGAGATCGATGATATCCTCTCGGATTATGTAGAACACTTCCGGATTGGGAAAGCCGAAGGCAGGACCGAAGAAGAGCTGTATCATGCTCTTGGCGCCCCCGAGGATGTTACCCGGGAGATCAAAGCAACGTACATGGTTTCGCGGGCAGAGCAGACCCGATCGTGCAGCAACATCTGGCACGCGATCATGGCAACGCTCGGTCTCGGTCTCTTCAACCTTGTCTTCGTTCTGGTACCCTTCATCATTCTTGCAGTTCTCGTGGCCGTTGTGTTCGTAGTGGGTTGCTTATTTGCCGTGCTCGGGCCTGTATCGTTCATCATTGCACTCCTGCAGATCCTGGGGATCCCCTTCATCAGTTTCTGGCTCTGGCCGGTTGCGGGGGTCTTCTTCGCCATTGGGATTACGTCGCTCGGTCTGCTTCTCGTGATTAGCGATATGTACCTTGCCCATTTCTTTTACCACCTTGGTATCCGGTACCTGAAATGGAATATCCGCGTGATCAAGGGAACGGAGGCGTCCATATGAGACCCGGACCGTCCGAAGCGATGAATACACATTGCGGGTGGTGCCGTTCCCGGAGACCAAGGACAAGAATGGTCCCCTTGATCCTCTGGCTGATCGCAATAACCATCGTGTCGTTTACTATAGGGTTTGGAATTGTCATCATGACGACAGGCTTTCCCCCATCGCCCGGCTCTTTCCCGACCAGCGAGAATTCCGTTCCGATAGACGGTGCAAAGGAAGCCGGTATCTCCCTCTCTATCGGCACCGGGGAAATAAACATCTACGGGGGGACCGCAGAGAACGTTCTCATAGACAAGACGACCACTTCCCTTTCCCCAGCGCTGGAGACGACACTCGTAACGGGATCTGGTGATCGGAAGTTCATCAGTATGACCGGGCCGGAGCAGGACAACAAGACTGTTCTCTTGCTCGACTCGAAAAGGCTGTGGAACGCAGGGATCACGGGTCAGATCCCTGTTGCCCTCGATGTGCGACTCGGTGCAGGGCACTCAACGCTGAATACGGGTGGACTCAACTTCACCGCGCTTGCTATTCACACAGGAGCGGGCACGACCGATCTCGATCTCTCCGGCTATCATGGGAGCGATTTTACCGGGACGATCACCAACGGTTTTGGCGACATCAGCGTCAGGGTGCCGGCTGGCCGGAATATCCGGATCACCGTACTCCGAGGCGTTGGCGACATCAGGACCGATGGTATGAAGAGCGACGGTGACTACTACGTCACGAGCGGGTACATCCCCTCGGAGCCCGGAACGGCGCTGTGGGTCGAGCAGGGTGTCGGAACAGTCAGGATCGTCGCGGTGAAATCATGAGCCCCTCTTATCAGGCCGAAACGGGGAGATCGTACTGTCGCATTACAAATATGTATCAGCCCGTGCCGGAAAACGTGTACGTACTGGCATCAGTATCCCGGAACGAGGACTCACTCGTCGCGGGAAAATATCTTCGAGGAATAGTATCATGAAATGGAAATCAGTCATAATTCTCGTTGCTGCGCTCATAGCAGTCATAGGAACAGCCATACCGGCATCGGCAGCAGACGGGCCGACTGTCGCGATCACCGACTACCAGGTCAGTCCTTCAGTACTTATGCCGGATTCTCTTGGCACGATCACCATCACGCTTAAAAATACGGCGACCAGTTCCTCGTTGAGCCAGAAAACGGGTGATATGGCGACGAGTCAGGCTGCAACCGTGAGGACAACGGATATCAACGTCAATATCCAGAACGTCCATCTCGAAGGCAATGGGATTAACGTCATGACCCAGGACTTCGTCAGGATCGGCGACCTTGGTCCGGGGCAGTCCATTCCCATCACGTTCTCCGTGGTGGCGCCATCGAAGAGTGGGATGTACTACCCGCAGGTCTGGGTCGACACTGACGGTGGCACAAGCACCCGGTACCCGATACCGGTCAACGTGAATACCGCTTCCGGAATCCAGAAACAGGCAATTCTCATTCTCGGCAGTTCCCTGACGGGAAGCGTCAATCCCGGGGATGAGATCCCGGTGAGCCTCACCGTAAGCAACGCAGGTGAGACCCTTGCCGACGATGTTACAATAACGATCCAGAATGCATCCGGGACGATAGCACCGAAGAACGCGGACATCTACCATCTCGGGGCGATCAACGCCGGCGAACAACAGAGTATTGACCTGACCCTTCTCTCGGACAAACAAACCAATCCCGGACTCGCCCGGATTCCTGTTATCATCAGCTACAACGCAATCGATGGAAAAGTGCTGACCCAGCAAACCGGGATCGATGTCCTGATGAAAGGAGTGGCAGAGCTTGGCTTTGTCTCGGTTGACACCAACCCTCCCCGGCTCGTGGAGAATACACCTTTCGACCTCACGGTCCGGATAGAGAACACCGGCACCGGCGAGGCAAAGAAGGTCTCGGCAAAAGTCGATCTCCCTGTTGAAGGAACAAAAGAGGCATTCATCGGCAAGATCAAGCCGGGCAACGATGCCCCGGCGATCTTCCTTCTCGAAGGCATGAAAGGCGGGAACTACCCGTACAACCTGACGATCTCCTACACTGATGACATGGGCGATCATACGCTCACCCGGCAGATGAATATGCGGGTCCCCCCCACTGACGGGACCGGTAACCTGATCTTCGGCCTCATCGTTATTGGCATCCTTGGTTTCCTCGCGTACCGCTACTGGTACGTGCCAAGAAAGAACGGAAACGGTACATTTCCATGGGAAAGAAAGAACTGAAGGTCGCCTTCCTTCTCGCCCTGCGGTCACTCCAGCGAGGGAGCAGGTCGAGCGCGATCCTGACCATCCTTATCGTCGGGATGTGTTTCACCAACATGATCTTCCTGCCGGGCCTGTTCAACGGGATCGGCCAGAGTATCACCAAGCAGGTTGTGGATTACGAAGTCGGGAATGTTCTTGTCAGTCCCAAGTCGGGCGACCAGTACGTCACCGATCTCAGCGCAACGCTTGACCTCATCAACGGCATGCCGGGTGTAGAACGGGCAACGCCTCATTTTACCAAAGGGGCGACTCTTACCTACCGCCAGCGTATTCTCGGGGTATCGGTGCGGGCAATATCGCCAAATGACGAGAAATATGTCTCGCCGCTCTACACCAAGATGATTGCCGGCAGTTATCTCGGCCAGGATGATACCGGGGAAGTGATCATAGGCAAGCCGGTCGCAGGCGATCCCTCAATCCGGCAGGAAGACGAGTTCCAGCCATCGCTTGGCGGTGTGCGGGTCGGTGACTCGATCACCATCGATTACGGCAACGGATATGTGAAGGACTACCGGGTAAAAGGGATCTTCTTTACCGGCTGGAGCCAGGCAGATAGTGCGGTCTATACGACATCCACGGATATGGCACTTGCTGATCCTAAGTCGGTCGACAACGCGGACTACATAACCGTCAAGGCAAAACCAGGTTATTCCGAGACGTTCATCAAGAACGAACTCATCCAGTACGGCGTTACCCCCAAGGTCCAGACCACGGCAGACCTCCTCGCCAAGAACCTGGGGCGGGCACTCCAGAGCTTCGCCATCATCAACATGGTCTCCCTTATTGTGAGTATCATCATCACGACCGTCGTATTATTCATCGTCATCACCATCAAGACCATCAACAGCCGCCGGCAGATTGGGATCCTCAAGGCAATCGGCGTGGATAAGGAAGTTATCATGCACAGCTACGGGTTCCAAGTCATGATCCTTGCCGTGCTGGGCATTATCCTCGGGTTGATCATAGCGATAGCGCTTGCGGCATACATGACAATTCATCCCGTCGTGACTCCTGAATGGTCGGCAACCCTGTACCTGACGCCGATGGATCTTGTTATGAACTCCCTGATCCTGTTCATGGCGGCGCTTGTAGCCGGGTATGTTCCCGCGTACCAGGTGTCCCGAGAGGATATCCAGACTGCAATGAGGGCCTGAAAGCATGATTAAGATTGAGAATTTAGAGAAAATTTACCGGATGGGGAGTGTCGAGGTCAGGGCCCTCGATGGAATAAACCTAGGGATCGGCAAGGGAGAATTCCTCGGCATCATGGGAGCGAGCGGCAGCGGCAAGACAACGCTCCTCCACATGCTGGGCCTGCTCGATTACCCGACATCGGGAAAGATCACCATCGACGGAACCGATATCGGGACGCTCTCCGATTACGAACGGACGATGTTCCGGCTCTACCGTTTGGGATATGTCTTCCAGGATTATGCGCTGGTACCGGATCTGACCGTGAACGAGAACGTTTGCCTGTCGGCGATGCTCCGGAAAGACCGTACTCCCGAACAGTACGGGGTTTCCTGCGATGATATCCTGCGCAAGATCGGGATGTACGACCGCCGTGAGCATCTCCCCCGGGAACTCTCCGGGGGCCAGCAGCAGCGCGTCTCGATTGCCCGGGCCATCGTGAACAAACCCGACATTCTCTTTGCTGATGAACCCTGCGCTAACCTTGATACGGAAAATTCCCGGATGGTGCTTGATCTCTTCAAGGAGATCAACGAAGAGATGCAGCAGACAATCGTCATGGTCTCCCACGAGGACTGGCATAAGGATTATTTCCACCGGATCGTGAAACTGCGGGACGGAAAAGTCGTCAGCGACACAGCAACTTAGCTCGCCGGTTTAAGCACCCGCCGGAGAAAAATAACCGGAAGCTGGTGATGCTCTCTCTTTTTCCCGGGAATACCCGTTTCAATTCCACATACTATAAAAATAAGGTCGCCCCTAGGGATACTAGAGGTAACTTATGAGTGAAACTGTACAGAATCCGGAAGAGATGCTTGCGAACATTCGAATTTTCCCCTGGTGGCTGGTGCTGTTATGGGGTATACTCTCGCTGATCGTTGGTATCCTGTTCCTTACAACACCCGGTATCACGACCGTCCTCCTCATTACGTTTATCGGGGCGTACTGGTTTGTCAGTGGTATATTTGCGCTTATCAGCCTCACTGTCGACAAATCTCACATGGGCTGGAAGATTTTCCTCGGGATTATCAATATCCTTGCCGGGATCGTTATCCTGACGTACCCGCTCTACAGCACCTTGTTCCTCCTGACATTCTTTGTCATTCTCATCGGGTTCTGGGGTTGCGTCATCGGGGTCTCCCACCTGTTCCATGCGTTCAAGACAAAGGACGCGGGCAACGGTGTGATTGGGGTTATCAGCATTATCTTTGGTCTTCTTCTCCTTGCCTTCCCGCTGATCTCCGCGGCACTCATCCCGTTCATCATCGGGATTCTTGCCATTGTAACCGGCATCGCAGCCATCATCACATCGTTCTGTGCAAAGAAGGCTCAGGACACGACGGTCAGCTAAAAACACCGGCTCATCTTTTTTTCATTTCATTTCATTTTCCGAGCTGCCGCCCTTGGCGTGTTTCGATTCACGATCGAGCCCGCACCCTTTCCGGTTTCCATCAATTAAACGTGAGAAAGATATATCAGGGCAAAAACGGGTTATCAGATATGGATGGAATACGGCTTAGAATCAAGAGACGTGCATTCCCGAGCCACGGAAGAGTACGTATCAATGCAAGCCGCCTGACCGAAATCGGAATAGCGGAAGGCGAGTCGATCGATCTCATCAATGAAACCTCGGAAAAAACCGTCACGGTATCGGTCATCGCCGACACGATGGTCGGAGAAGGAGAGGTCCGGGTGAGCGAAGAGGATTTGAAAAGTCTCGGCCTCAGGGATGGCGGGGAAGTTCTGATCCGGAGAACTGTCCCGCTGAAGGAGAAAGCAACAAAAGCTGTGCAGGACACCTCAAAACGTCTCTCGGAAGAAGCATCAAAGCTTGGAACTTCGGTAAAGAAAACTGCCGGGGATGTAAAAACCGGTGCATCGAAGACCGCTGACAAGATCGGGAAAGAAGCGGGAAAAGCGGGAAAGAAAGTGAAAGACGCAATCGATGAGACCCGGGGGAGGGGAAAAGACCTGTGAATGGTATGAACGCTCCTGTATCATGCAGTTCCCGTTCACTCGTTTGCGCCCGGAGGCCTGACGCATATGCCAACTGATGCCACAGTGGTCGCATCTGCGCCGCTGATCACCGATACGGTAATTATTATTGCGCTCGCCATCCTGGGAGTCTTCATCCTGTTCCTTATGATCCGCGAGCTCCGGATTATGAAAACCGGGAGCCGGAAGCAGGAGATCGAACTCGAGCGGGACAAGCTCAAGATCCTTCAGCAGCACTCGGCGGCACAGGGGTACCTGTTCACCCGGATGACCCCGGATCAGGTAGCAGGGATACGGGCAGTCGAGGATGACAATACAACGCTTGAGACCACGATCTTTGCAAAGGAACGCCTGGTCGAGACCCGGCTCAAGCGGCTGGAGAACTATGTCAAGCTGGCAAAGCTCGACGTGATGATGGGTAAGATCGACAGCGAAGAAGGAAAGGTGAAGTAACATGTATCCTGTTGTTTCCGAAGGAGAAAATTACTGGCAGCCGGTGTTCGATTTTCCGGAGAAACTCGAAAATGCTCTTCCCACGTTCGATAAAACGCTGGATGCCTACTTCGACCGGAGTTTTGCAGCCATTATCGATGAATGGGGACTCGTCACCGAAAACGATCTCCGGGACTTTGAAGGCCGGCTCTCGCGTGCGACAAACGAGATAAGCGCGCTCTGTGCAGGAAAGACGATGATAGAGCGGCGGATGGAAAATCTTGAGGCAACGATCTCGTCCCTGGAGGGAACCCTGTGATCGGCCCTGACAGTTACCTCAACGCGTACGTCGACCGGCGCATGAAGTACGTTATCGAAGAATGGGAACTCGCGACCCGGAATGATCTTGCGGACTTCACCACAAGGCTTGGCGTCGTTGAACAGGAAATCCCCCGGATAAAATCGTTCGAGCTGAAAGCCTCTGACAAACTGGCCGAGCTCGAAGCCCGGGCAAAGAAACTCAAGGAGATGGCCTGAATGGATCCTCTCGAATTCATCATAATCCTTGTCGTCCTTGGCGCAATCATTTACCTCGTGTACTATTTCCTCCACGGGTCGAAAGGGAAGCTCTCCCTGACCCGCCCGGTTGAGAGCAGGGTCGACGAATATCTCGACCGGAGGTTCCAGAGTATCCTCGAAGAGTGGCAGCTGGTGACCCAGACCCGGCTCCAGTCGTTCAAACAGAAGGAATACATAGAGCTCGAGCAGGATGAGACCCGGCTCGAATCCTTAAAGAAGTTCGAGTCCAAGACCCTCGACTCCCTGCAGGCTATGGAGGCGCGCCTTGACACCGTTGAAACGGAACTGGCTCAGAAAAGAACCTCCAAAAAATAATCCCGATCAGGATCTCTTCAAAAAGCTGAAAGGAGAGATATCGGTCATCCGCAAACAGGGAGAACCGCCAATAAAGGATCCCCACAGCTTCGCGCAGTACGTCTGTGACCTCTGTAGTTCGCCAAAACCGATCACGGGACTCCGGCAGTGCGTTGTCTGCGGCAGGTGGGCGTGCGACAATTGCTGGAAGGAAGAGTTTTATACCTGCAAGTCCTGCGCCGGTATCATAAGGATCCATTCGCTGAACCAGAACGGGAAATAAATTACCCCCATTCCTTTTTTTTTAAAATCCTTGCCCGGACATCGCACTATTTACCCGTTGCAGACCAATAGAACGGGATGGATTCTTTTTTTATCCGAACGGAGGTCCCGGAGGATATTCCCGCAATATTCGATGTCAATGTCCAGGCATTCGCCCACGAAGATGAAGCCCGGCTGGTAGATGCACTTCGGGACAATGGGGACTTCGATCCGGATCTCTCGCTTGTCGCGGTGTTTAATGACCGAATCATCGGCCACATCATGTTTCCCAATATCACGATCGAAACAGAAGATGAGAGTGTTCCCGCGCTTGCCCTTGCACCCCTCGTCGTTCACCCGGATTTCCAGTGCCGCGGAATCGGGATGGGTCTTATTGAAGAAGGACTCGATGTCTGTCGGGAACGTGGTCACCGGATTGTAATTGTCGTAGGTCACCCGGGGTATTATCCACGATTTGGTTTCTCACCCGCGTGTGAGCTCGGGATCAGGGCCCCGTTCGAAGTTGCCGACGATGTATTCATGGTGCATGCCCTCGTTCCCGGTGCACTTGACAGGATTCACGGACGCGTCCGGTACCCCAAGGCGTTCGAATCGGTTGTCGGTGCAGATACGGTCAATGTGAAAAGAGTCAAGCCACTCTCCTGGGACCCTGCTCTTTAAGGAAGTTTTTCTTTTTTTTATTTGATTGCCCAATCACCCCGCTCATCGGTCGTCCTGTGCGCTGTTCCTATCAGAGAGGATATACGTTCCTGCTTCCAACCGGTAGTAACGGATAACCGGGGGAAACATGGTTCGGGAGTGTGAGCAGCCATTCGGCCAATACCTGACAGCGTATGCCAACCCGGCGGGCCAGCTCACTATCTCTGACGAGGTTGTTTCGGGAACATCCACTATCCCCCGGTTCGTCAATGAATTCTGGACCTCGAAACAGAGGCAGGCCTCTTCTATCCATGAGATCTCATACCGGGCGTGCTTCAAACCCCAACTCCCCCGCTTCTTCATCGAATTCCTGACGAAAAAAGGAGACGTCGTGTACGATCCCTTCAACGGGCGCGGGACGACCGTGATCGAAGCTGGTCTTCTGGGAAGGGAAGTCATCGCAAATGACGCAAACCCGCTCTCCCGGATCATGACCGAACCGCGTTTTTATCCGCCCGATATTGCGGTTGTCCAAAAACGCCTTGATGCGATCCCGCGGGAAGGAGACGAAGCGGATATTGATCTCTCGATGTTCTATAGCCCGGATACCGAGAAGGAGATCGTCGCTCTGAAACAGTATATCGAAAGCAGGCGAAAGTCCCACCGGGACGACATGATCGACCGGTGGATAGCGATGGTGGCTACAAACCGGCTCACGGGACATTCCCCCGGCTTCTTTTCAGTGTACACCCTTCCGCCGAACCAGGCAGTTTCACCCGCGAGCCAGCACCGGATCAATGCAAAAAGGGGACAGACCCCCGATTACCGTGATACGCATAAAATTATTGTGGCAAAGACAAAGAACCTGCTGCGCACGATCTCCCCGCAGGAACGGAAAAACCTGAACAGTGCCGGGAAGAAAGCCCGCCTCCTGACCGGGGATGCACGCTCGACACCGGAAATTCCCGACGACACCGTCCGGCTCACCGTAACGTCACCCCCGTTCCTCGATATCGTCCAGTACCGGGCAGATAACTGGCTCCGCTGCTGGTTCAACGACCTCAACAGTGAAGCTGTCGGGAAGCAGATCACTATGTCCCGGACGATGGAAGAATGGACCGGTGTGATGGGTGCGGTCTTTTCAGAACTTTTCCGGATCACCCGGCCCGGTGGCTATGTCGCGTTCGAAGTCGGAGAGGTCAGGAAACGCTCCATCCGGCTCGAAGAGCACGTGGTCCCGCTCGGGATCGCGGCAGGGTTCAACTGCACGTGCATCATTATCAACAAGCAGGTGTTCACAAAAACTTCCAACATCTGGGGCGTGGACAACATGGTCTCGGGGACGAACTCGAACAGGATCGTTGTTTTCAGCAAATCCTGAATGACGCTTGCGTTCCCGCTTCATAAAAAAGGAGAATGATCCTGAAGACGCCTGAAAGATCTTTTCTTCCAGGGCCCGCTTTCCCAGCCTACAATTAAAAACTCTCCCGTTGCGGTCAATAAGAAGCACGCTTTTTAGTATCACAACACCAACGTGTATTCATGGTCACCCGTATCAGGCGGTATGCGCAGATTGTGGACGTGCTGGGAAAGTACGGCTTTGGCATTGGACTGGAACGTCTGTTCCCCGGGAGGGCCCGGTTCCGGTTGCCTACTGCAGGAAAAGCCCCGGAGACATCCACCGTATACGAGCGGATGCGGCTTGCTCTCGAAGAGCTCGGCCCGACGTTTGTGAAATTCGGGCAGATAATGAGTACGAGGACGGAATTACTTCCGCCGGAACTGATCGAAGAGCTCAAGAAACTGCAGGACCATGCAAAACCGCTCCCGTTTTCCGAAGTCAGGGCCGTCCTTGAACAAAACTGTCCCAATCTCGATGACTGGTTCTCCGAAATCGACGAGATACCGGTTGCTTCCGCCTCGATCGCCCAGGTACACTGCGCGATCCTGAAGGATGGGACGAAGGTCGCCCTTAAGGTGCAGCGCCCCGGCATCCCCGAGATTATCGAGACCGATATCGGTATCCTGCAGTCGATGGCGGAAAGGATCGAGATCGTATTCCCCGAGGTCCGGGTATACAACCCCGTCGGCATGGTCGAGGACTTCGCCCAGCAGATCGTAAAGGAGCTGGATTTCACCCGTGACGCCCGGAACGCCGATCGCATGGCTCGCAATTTCAAGGGGGTCCCGGGGATCCGGTTCCCGAAGATATTCTGGGAGTACTCTTCGGCCCATGTGCTGGTGATGGACTTTATCGAGGGTGTCCGTATCGATGACGTCGAGGCAATTACGGCAATGGGGCTCGTCCCCCACGAGATCGGTGTCCGGGGATTCCAGGCATACCTCAAGATGATCTTCGAGGACGGGTTCTTCCATGGGGATCCGCATCCCGGTAACCTTCTTGTTACAAAAGAGGGCGATATCGTCTTCCTTGATTTCGGTATAGTCGGCATCCTGCGCCCGGAGAAACGCCAGAATTTCATCAACCTTCTTTTCGCCCTGGTTAACGACGATATCGATCTCCTGCTCCGGTCGCTTGAGGGATTTGGGATCGTCATTGCCGAACAGGACCGCGAGTCCTTACGGGACGATCTTTACATCATGATGCACGATTTCGGTGGCGGTGAGGAGGAATCGGTTGCCCAGTTCAATTTCCAGCTCGTGGTAAACGAACTTACCGATTCCATGCGCCGGCACCACCTCAAGGTGCCGATGAACCTTATGCTCCTCTTAAAGGTCTTCGTCATGGTCCTTGATGTCGGCATCAGGCTCGACCCGAAATTCAACTTCGGGAAGGAGACGACTCCTTACCTGATGAAGCTCGCCGATTCAAACACCCTCTCCTCGGCGTACGTCAAGCGTGCTTCGACATCCCTGCTGGAAGCTATCGATGCGTTTTTCGATATGCCCCGCAACCTCAACCTGATGCTGCGCCGGCTCTCGACCGGGACATTCAAGCTCGAGATCGTCGATACAGACCTCAACAAACTCACCATGGCACTCGATAAAGCGAGCGACAAGCTTATGATTGGCCTTGTTGTCGCGTCTCTTGTTGTTGGATCTTCTCTTGTCCTTCTCGCTTCGCCGCAAACCCTGCCAAAAGAAATATCATGGATTGCAATCAGTGGTTACACCGCGGCAGTGTTATGCGGGTTCTATGCAATCTACCATGTCATATTCCTGAAATTCAGGAGCGATCGGTAACTTTCGGATCCATTAAAATCCTATTTTAAATGATTTCTGTCCTGACGATCCGCCAGTAGTTGACTTTTTCCGCAAGGGTATAGCGGGCATTAGCCGGGCTCGTCGAAGGAAGAATCCCGGTCCGGATATCTGTTTGAAGCTGGCCGGATATCATCAGTTCCTTGAAATATCGCCCTGCGCTTTGCCCGTTGAGGATGATGAGCCGTATTGTCGGATATGTTTCGAGAAAGGAGAAGATATCGTTGAACACCGGATCCCGTATCTTGTCATCGGCACTCCCCTGTCGCGAGCAGGACCGGACTACATCCCAGAGCGCGATGTTATGTTCTTTCAGATGGCGGACGCGTTCTTTGTAAGGCAGGGTCTTCTGTACTGAAAACAAGTTCTCGATAATCCACCAGAAATGATTCTGCGGGTTGCCGTAATATTCACCTTTTTTAAGTGACTGAATGCCTGGATAACTGCCAAGAATAAGGGTACGGGGAAAATCCCCAACGACCGGCGGAAGCCCGGTCCCCGAACCGGTCGATTCAGGCCCACTGGACCCCTTCCTTACCTGACGACGTGGCATGAGGAAAATCAGGTTTCCGGTTTGTAGTAGAGGTTGCAGTGGCAGTGGCCCTCTTTTGTGATCTCGTCCTCGTGATAGACACAGGGACATTCTATCTTCCGGTCCTTCTCCTCGTCCCCGGTCCTGATCCTGCAGGGGCAGTAGGGCCTGCCGAACTTCGACTTGATCTTCACGAGGCCGCGGATGACATTCCCGGCCGTTTTTTCATCGGGATTCAGCACGAACCCATGTTTTTTTGCATATGCCTTTGCCCACTTGAGCATTTCTTCTTCGGATTCCCGAAGTTCTGTATCCGCTTCCTTATCGCCAGTCATGGTAACAACCTGTTCCCGCTTATTCCCGTTGATCGTTTATGAGACGTTAGCCTTTGCGCTCATTATGCCGGATCTTACTTGTGTTTTTTAACCGGGTGCATGATCCGCTGTGCAACGCTGTTGTAGACTTTCATAACATCGCCCTTGTCGAACCGGTACACATCCTTGTCCATCGACTCGCCCGTCTTTTTATCCCAGAGGCGCATCGAGTCCATGCTGATCTCGTCCCCAAGGTAGATCGTTTTCCCCTGTCGCCCGAACTCGATCTTGTAGTCGACAAGGGTTATACCCTGTGCTGCGAGAAGCTCGGAGAGAGCTTCGTTTATGTCGAGGGCGATTTTCTTCATCTTCTTAAGTTCGGCAGGCGTCGCGATCCCGAGTGCGACGATCAGGTCGTCGTTGAGCATCGGATCGTGGCGGGAATCGTCCTTGAGATCGATGACGATCACCGGGGGATCGAGCGGAGTTCCCTCCTTGAACGGGAGGTTCCTGACAATCGAGCCCGCCGCGACATTCCGCACGATAACTTCGAGCGGGATCATCGAGAGCTCCCGCACAACCATCCGGCGGGGGTCGAGCATCTTCACAAAATGGGTCTTTATCCCGAGTTTTTCGAGATATTCAAAGATAAATGCAGAGACCTCCGCATTGTAGCTGCCCTTGTTTTTGAGCACATCCTTTTTCCCGCCGTCGAATGCGGTTATGTCATCGCGAAATTCAACGATGAGTTTCCCTTTTACGTCAGTGCGGTATACCGACTTTGCCTTTCCGGTATAGAGAAGGTTCGCCTGTTTCACGGTCAACTGCTCCTTAGCTTAATCATTTGTTCAAGCCGGTTTATCAGGGCTTGCAAATCGGGATGGTACCAGCCGCGTTTTATGTACTGGGGATAAATGCAGAGCCTCTCGCGAAGTTCAGCGTTGCCGGCGATATGTTTGAGCTCATCCATTGCCGGCCACGGGTGCTCCGGATTGATATAATCGATCGTAAGGGGCGAGACGCCGCCGAGATCGTCGACCCCGCATGGGATGAGCTTTGAGGCATTGATGAGGTTTGGGGGGATCTGTATGGCGATATCTTCCTGCAGGATATCCCGTGCCATCTGGATGGTGACACAGATCTCATCCGTTCCCGGCCCCGCTTTCTGCGCCATGAGTGTCCCCGGCTTCGGGCAGAAATTCTGGATGATCACTTCCTGGATGTGGCCGTACCGCTTGTGAAGCTCCCGGATCGCATGAAATGAATCCTCCCGGTCTTTCATGGTCTCGCCAATTCCGAGCAGGAGACCGGTGGTGAACGGGATTTTGAGCTTTCCTGCATCCTCCATCATCCCGAGCCTGACTTCGGGCTCCTTGCCCTTCGAATTTGCGTGCGCGGGAATCTTCGCGGTGGTCTCGAGCATCAGCCCCATGCTCGCGTTGATCCGCCGTAGCCGCTCCATCTCGTCATAGGTCAGGATCCCGGCGTTCGTGTGCGGGAGAATGCCGTACCCGATGCTCTTTTTGCACATCGCTTCGCAGTATTCGAGAATTGTCGCACAGCCTGCCTTTTTGAGAAATGCGGGAAATCCCGGCTCCTCTTCGGGTCTCTCGCCAAACGTGAAAAGCGCCTCGGTACATCCAGCAGCTGCCGCGTCCCGGAGTGTCCGGTCAACATCGCCTGGATCCATCAGGCATCCTTCTTCGACCGGTTTCCGGAACGAGCAATAGCCGCACCGGTTCCGGCATACGGTCGTCAGAGGCAGGAACACGTTCTGCGTATAGGTGATTACCCGGCGCTGCATGAAAAGAGATTCACTTCACATCTATTGAAACGTGACGATGATAACTTTTGAGGGCAAAGCCTCTCCCGCAACAATCATAATACTACGCGGGATCAATACCCCTGAGATAATCAATAACCGATCTGGTCGTTCCGGATTGCGATGAAAACACGGGCGGAAAATACATGATCTCGATCCTTCTCTTTACCGGTGAAACACCCGGCGGAAAGAACCTTATAAACCATCTGGCAGAACCGGGAACATACAACCTCGTCCCGGTATATTCAGTCCCGGCCGCGCTCGAATCCCGGAACCGGGAACAAATCGATGTGGTAGTTGCCCTGTTTTCAGAAGAGTTCAGGGAAGGGTTTGATCTCCTCCGCGCCCTCCGGGACAAGGGGGACCGGATCCCGTTCATTCTCTTTCTCGAAGTGGAAAACCCGGCTGTTGCATTTGACGCGCTTATGCTCGATGCCGGGCATTATGTCAGGACCGGATCTCCCGCAGAATGCAGAACCGGCCTTTCGAAGATAATTGGTAAATACGTTGAATGCCAGCGCCTGAAAAAGACCGTGGCGGAACAGGAAAAAACCTTCAATACCTTGTTTCACCAGTCACCCATCGGCAAGGAAATCTTTGACGCCGGCGGTATGCTGGTCGATGTCAACGAAGCCTGCCTGAAAATCTTCGGGGTCACTGGTAAGCACCAGCTGGAGAGTTATCGTCTTCTCGATGATCCGAACCTGACTGAAACCCAGAGACTGCAACTGGCGGCCCACGAGACGATCAGAGCTGAAATCGAATTCGATTTCGAAAAGGTAAAAGCGCATAACCTGTACCCGACGAGCAAGTCGGGGACGATCTTCCTTGACGTCCTGATAACGCCGGTTTGCGAAAACGGAAGCCAGCAGTGTTCAGGGTATCTTGTCCACATCCAGGACATCTCCGGGCAGAAACGATCCCAGGAAGCTCTTGCCATGCTCAACAAGAAACTCTCCCTTGTCGGGAGCGTGACACGCCACGATGTCCTCAACCAGCTTACGGCGATTGTCGGGTACAACGAGCTTCTCGGGATGATGGTGCAGGATCCGAAGTTAAAATCGTTCCTCGAAAAAGAGAGACAGGCCATCGAAAAGATCCAGCGGCAGTTCAAGTTTGCCAAGGAATACCAGAATATCGGAGTCGGATCCCCGGAGTGGCAGAACATCCGGGATGTCGTGAGCCGGATGGGCGACGAGCTCGAGCTCGCAAATGTCCAGGTAACGGTAACGACCGGGAACGGATCAATTTACGCCGACCCTCTCTTTGAAAGAGTGATCTACAACCTGTTCGACAACGCCTTACGGCACGGGGAAAAAGTATCCGAGATCCGGGTATCCCTGCACGAAACCGACACCGGTGCTGTCCTTATCATCGAGGACAACGGTGTCGGGATTGCCGCTGAAGAAAAAACCAGGATCTTCGAGCGTGGCTATGGTAAAAATACCGGCTGGGGGCTCTTCCTCATCGAAGAGATCCTCGCAATCACCGGGCTCTCAATCGTCGAAAATGGTGTACCGGGCAAAGGTGCCCGGTTCGAGATCAACATTCCTCCGGGAAAATATCGCATGTAACAAAGGACCCCGCGGGAGCCCGGCTGAAAACCAGTATCTATTTTTCACATCCCCGCGTACAACCGTACGTAATGTGTCCCCATGTTCTGATTCCCTATAAACCCGTCAACCCGAAGACGCGCCTCTCCGGCCTTCTCAACCAGGAAGAGCGACAGGCTTTCGCCCGCGCCATGCTCGACGACGTGCTCTTCGCGGTCAAGGATGCCAACTATTCGCCCGTCATCATCGCGACCGAATTGTACGAGAGCGAGGACGATGTCCAGATCACCGTACCCGATGCGGACCTGAATGCGACCCTGAACTCTATTCTTCCGACCGCTGTTTCTCCGATGGCCATCCTCATGGCTGATCTTCCTCTTGCCGACAAGGATGCACTGAAACGGGTTTTTGCGACCGAAAAGGATGTGGCTTTTGTCCCGGGCCGGGGCGGGGGAACCAATGTTATCTTCCTTCGCGACGCGGCAAAGTTCCACGTCGATTACTATGGCGGGAGTTTCGCAAAGCATGTGAAAATTGCCGAAGATGCGGGACTCTCATGGGAAGTTATCGACTCGTTCCGGCTCCACACCGATATCGACGAGAAAGAAGATCTCGTGGAACTGATGATCCACGGGAAGGGAAAGAGTCGGGCGTACCTTGAAAGTCTCGGCTTTTACCTGACGGAAGAGCAGGGCCGGGTAGGAATCGGGCGGAAATAATTTTTAAACAAAAGAGATCGGAGGGACAGGTTCCATGCAGGGGTCCAACAAAAAGCTGATCGAACTCATCCGGGACCCCGAACCTGATGTCGCCGGGATTATCAACAATTTCATTGGACAATTCAATATAGTGTACGGGACGCCCGGCGCGAATCACTGGGACGTCTCGGTCAGGGACTGGCAACGGTATGAATTCCTTGGCGACCGGGTCCTCAACCTTGTCGTCGCACAGTCCCTGTATTCCCGGACCGGCGTAAGTCTTGACGAAGGCGAGATGACACGGATCCTCTCCAGTACCGTATCAAACCGTGCCCTCGACAATCTTTCCCGGACGTTTGACCCGGAAACATTCCAGCGCCTGATCCCGCCCGTTATCAATGAGCAGGGCAGTTTTGGGGAACGGATTACGGGCGGGGCATTCGAGGCCTTCATCGGGGCTCTTTATTGCGAGTTCGGACTTGACGACGTTGTCGTTTTTATCAACGCGATTCTGGCGGATACAATAGCCCGGTACGACCCGGACGCGAATACAGTCGGCCGCCTCCAGGAATATATGCAGAAACAGGGGCTGCCTCTCCCGATCTACGAGGAGATCGAACGTACCGGGCCCGATCACCGGCTCTTCTTTACCGTTCGTGTCACCTTTGAACCGGGAAAAACATTTACCGGTACCGGCCCGACCCTGGCAGAGGCAAAGCAGGATGCGGCCAGAACCGCGCTGGACCGGGCCGACCAATGTCACGAAAGAAGACATGCAGGGTGAAGGCCCGATCACGGTTGAACACGTGCAGAATAACCGGGATTTGCTTCTCCGGCGGGGAATCCGGCCCGAGACACTTCCTCCCGAAGAAGATCTCATGAAACTTGAGCGCCGGGTACGATCACAGGAGAAACAGATTGCCAAACGTGCGGGAAGAATTACACCTGATCAACAAATCGATACTCCCCCGGAAAAATGAAGAGAGCCTTTCCTGAATGACGCATTTTTTCCTTATCCATATTTTGTAATCTGATATCGTCCGCTGCCGCTCCCTGCCTTTCTCCCCAATTCGGTCCCTCAAACCTCTCCGTTTCCCGACCAATTGCCGCGCCCGGATTTTCCAACTGCAGGGGCCATCTACCAGTCGTTGTGCCCCCTCCGGAACGCACCCATGAAGAGGCATTCGGTGGCGTCGATCGTCTCGATACCGACATGATCGCCTATTGTAAGGCCGATCCCCCGGACAATCGCCGCCGGGGTGCACTCGTCCGCTTCACCCATCACCAGCTCGGCTGCCGAGGCGATGTTATCGGCGACTGCCCTCTTGGTCACTTCGAGTTTCCGGCCGAAGAGATCGCTCCTGCCCCGGTCATCGATCACGGCAGTGATTCCGGCGGCACCGATTGCAACGCCACTGCACCCGAGGCGCATGGCGTGGGTCCGGCTGTCCGCGATGATGACCCCGACCGTCTTTCCGGTCAGCTGTTTAACCGATTCCCTGATGGAGACAGCACTCTGGTCCGGATTAACCGGGAGGGGTGTTACGCATCCTGGTGGCGCGTTCGAAGCGTCGACTCCTGCGTTGGGGAGGAGCGTACCGTTTTTCATGCACAGGAGGAATCCGGGGATTCCCCCGACAATCGAGTCGCTCTCCTGGAGAACGACTTCCACCGTGCGGGGATCCATTTTGTACTGTTCCGCGAGTTCGCGTGCCCGGGATGTCGGGTTCACGTGCGCGAGATCGACGACATTTCCTTCCGCGGTTGCGACTGCTGTCTCTGCGAGGACGATTATGTCGCCATCCTCAAAGCCCCCACAGGTTGTATTCGCGGCTTCGGCGACGCGCTCGGTGATCGGATCACCGGGTTTGATTATCCCGGTAGAGAGTCCGAAGACCTCGAACGAGCTGTTCATCCTCGCCTCGCCATGCGTTCGCAGACTTTGATCGCGTCACGGGTCTGCGGGACATCGTGCGCCCGGACGACCGAAGCACCTTTCTCGAGGAGAAGCGCGGTCACTGCAAGACTGCCGGCAAGCCGGTCTGCAGGCTCCCTGTTCAGGAGCGTCCCGATAAAGCTCTTCCGGGATATCGCTGCAAGGATGGGCCGGTCGAACTGCTGGAACCTCTCGAAGTTCCGGCAGAGTTCCCAGTTGTCGTCAAAGGTCCGGTGGGGGGTCCAGATCCCGACACCGGGATCGAGAACATAGTTATTGACCCCCGCAGCTTCACACCTCTGCCGGACCGTGCGGATCGCAGTCATCGTTGCTTCGAGACCAACAGCGTCCCCCGGCTGGTAATCCGTTGCCATCAGGAACGCGGGAAGACCTGCGTCGGCGACACGTTTGGAAAACGCAGTCGATGCAAACCCCGAAATATCGTTGACCGCGTGGATATCGTGTTTCAGGCAGACATCGAGCACCCACGGGTTCATGGTATCCACCGAGATCGTGATTCCTGTCCCGTTGAGTTCCTTCAGGGCGAGGTCGATACGCCGGGCCTCTTCCGTTCCGTTGATGGCCTGAGAATTGGGTGCGGTGCTCCGTGCCCCGAGATCGATGAGGTCGGCACCCTGCTCGATCATCGCAACGGCGGTTTCGTGAACCTTCTCGGTCGGTATGAAACTGTCGTTGTAAAAAGATTCGACACTGACGTTGATGACGCCCATCAGCCTGACCGGCTCGTCACCGCCGATCGCAATCTTGTTGATTATACATTTCTGCATGCCTGCTCCTTTGCCGCCGCACAGGTGTTCTCCATCAGTGTCGCGATCGTCATCGGGCCCACGCCACCCGGCACCGGGGTTATGAACCCGGCGATATCCTTTACGTTTGCAAAGTCAACGTCGCCGACAAGTTTGCCGTCGAGCTGGTTGATGCCGACATCGATCACGACCGCTCCCGGTTTTACCATGTCTGCGGTGACGAAGTGTGCCTTGCCGATCGCAGAGACGAGGATGTCTGCCCCCCGGACAATCTCGGGCAGGTTCTTTGTCCTGCTGTGGCAGACGGTCACGGTTGCATCTGCGTTGGTGAGCAGGGCTGACATCGGGCGCCCGACATCGATGCTGCGGCCTAAAACAACCGCACGGGCACCGGCGGTCTCGATCTTATACTCCGCAAGGATCGTCATGATCCCTTTCGGGGTGCAGGGAACAAACCGGGGTTTCCCGGAAAAGAGGAGCCCGAGGTTGAACGGGTGGTACCCGTCAACGTCTTTCTCGGGCCGGACGGATTCGACCACTTCTTCGGTATTGACCTGTTTCGGGAGGGGGAGCTGGACGAGGATGCCGTTGATGTCCGCATCCTTGTTCAGGCGGGAGACCGCGTCCAGCACATCATGTGTCGTCGCATCGGCAGGCAGTTCGATACCCACCGAACCGATCCCGACGCGCTCGCAGGCTTTGTGCTTCATCCGCACGTACATCTGGGAAGCCGGATCGCTTCCCACGATCACCGTCGCGAGCCGGGGATAGAGCCCCAGATCCTCGATCTTCTCCTTGAGAAGTTCAAGACGCATATCGGCGATCTTTTTTCCGTCGAGGATCGTGCTCATGGTGATCCCTCTTTGATTATATCTCCGGGTAGAGGGGGTATTTGCTCGCCATCGCGGAAACTTCGGCTCCGACCTTCCTGATTGTAGCTTCGTTGTGGATATCCTTGACCACGTGTGCGATCCAGTTGCCGATGTTACGCATCTCGGCCTCTTTCATGCCCCGTGAGGTGACGGCAGGCGTGCCGACTCGGAGCCCACTGGTAACAAACGGGCTCTTTGTCTCGTTCGGGATGGTATTTTTGTTGACCGTGATACCTGCCTTGCAGAGTGCGGTCTCGGCTTCGAGGCCGGTAATACCCTGGGCGGTGAAGTCGATGAGCATCAGGTGATTGTCGGTGCCGCCCGAGACGAGCCGGAGACCGTTGTTCATCAGGGTCTCTGCAAGGACTTTAGCGTTCTTCACGATCTGCTTATTGTACTCCTTGAACGCGGGCCTGAGCGCCTCTTCGAAACATACCGCCTTTGCGGTGATGGTGTGCATCAGGGGACCGCCCTGCATGCCGGGGAAGATCGCCTTGTCGATGGCCGGGCCGTACTCGCTGTTGCACATAATCGCGCCGCCCCGGGGGCCGCGGAGGGTCTTGTGAGTGGTTGTTGTCGTGAAGTTGACCACGTTCACCGAGTTCGGGTGGACGCCCGTTGCACAGAGACCGGCGATGTGGGCGATATCTGCCATACAGTACGCGCCCACGCTGTCAGCGATCTCCTGGAACGCTTTGAAATCGATGGTCCTCGGATATGCAGACGCGCCGCAGACGAGCATCTTCGGCTTCTCTTTCTTTGCCATCTCCTCAACTGCACCCATATCCAGCATCTCGGTCTTGGGGTCGAGGCTGTACTGGGCGACCTTGTAGAACTTGCCGGTAAAGCTGACCGGGGCGCCGTGGGACAGGTGCCCGCCCTGTGTCAGCTTCATGCTCATCAGGGTATCTCCCAGGTTCATGAACGCAAAATAAACCGCCATGTTTGCCTGGGTTCCCGAGTGAGCCTGCACGTTGGCGTGCTGCGCACCGAAGAGTTTCTTGAGCCGGTCACGGGCAAGGTTCTCTGCCTCGTCGTGGAATTCACAGCCACCGTAGTACCGCTTTCCCGGGTATCCTTCGGCGTACTTGTTGGTCATGATAGACCCCATTGCTTCGAGGACTGCACGCGAAACCAGATTTTCAGACGCGATCAGCTCCAGACCGTTTGTCTGGCGGAGCCTCTCTTTCTCGATAATATCTGCTATTTCTGGATCAGTTTTAGCCAGATACGACATATGCAAAAGGGTTGGTTCCAATCAGGTAATACCTTTTCTTAAGGATTGCCCCTTGACGGAAAAACCGGGGTCTTCCTGGCAAACGGGTACCGTCGTGTCCGGGGACAGATACGCCAAAACACAAACCAGCTATAATAAATAAATGCATTGTTGTCTGCTGCTCCTGCGTTTTTTTTCCCAAACTGCGGGTTTTTGTGTGGTTGAATGTGCCGATCGGGCGGAAAAGAAGCACAAACCTTTTTTCCTTATCAGGCGATCACTACTATTATTTATAAGGTGTGCGTCGAACCTGTAAGGTAAGGACTCTCATATGGCGCAGTCTGATGCAAAGATCAAATACCTTGAGACAGAAATGGAAGAACAGGAGAAACTGATTACGATGATGGAAAACCCAGCCAGCGGATCCGAAGACCGGATAGCGACCCTCGAGAAGAAAATAAGGGAAATGGAAGCGCTTATGAAGGGCCTGACCCAGGAACTTCTCGACCTGAAGTCCATGACGATGAAGATGTCCAAGCAGACCGAGGAACGCAGCAGGCAGGAGCTCAGGCGCGGACCCGTTGTAACCCAGCAGGGCGACCAGCCCCAGGCAACCACCGCAGCCCCGTCCTCATCCGGAAGCAGCACCGTTGTCATGCGGAGAGGAGGAGCACGCCAGCCCGAAGCCCCGGCAGCACCCGCTGAACCGGCGATGGACCTCATCATGCAGCCCGACGGCACCATGAAGCTCGAACCCCGCCGCGGCGACAAGGACTACATCGTCGCATCGGCTGGATACGGGCGCAACAAGAAGGGAATCTCTGTCAAGGCCAAGCAGAGCGACCTCATCTATGCCGCCGAGGAAGAAAAGGATCCTGCAAAGAAGTAAGGGGCCCGATCTTTGCATATCACTGAACTGGAGATCGATAATTTCAAGTCTTTTGCCAAAAAGACAAAAATCCCCTTCCTCGAAGGGTTCAGTGTCATATCCGGGCCCAACGGTTCCGGGAAAAGCAACATCATCGATTCAATCCTTTTTGTCCTCGCCCTCTCAAGTTCACGGAACCTCCGGGCTGAGAAGCTGACCGACCTCATCAACCTCAGTTCCGGCAGGAACACGGCCGAGGTCGCGCTCGAATTTTCCGACGGCACGAGAATTCGGAGACGGATCAAGCGGACCGGCAACGGTTATTACAGCTATAATTACCTCAACGAGCGCCTCTGCAAGCAGAGCGATATCGTCGACCATCTCGCAAAGCACGGCATCAAGCCCCACGGCTACAATGTCGTTATGCAGGGCGACGTGACCCGGATCATGGAGATGAGCGACTTCGAGCGCCGGAAGATCATCGACGAGATCGCCGGGGTCTCCGAGTTCGACCAGAAGAAGGCGCAGTCGCTCTCCGAACTCGATATAGTACGGGAGCGGATCGAGCGCGAAGAGCTCCTGCTGCTCGAACTCTCCAAGAGGATGAACGAACTCAAGCGAGAACGGGAGCACGCACTCGAATACCAGAAGTGGCAGAAAGAACTCTCGTTCTACCAGAACTGCCGGGCGGCAGCCCAGCTCCACGAGCGGGAAAAGGAGCTTGCATCGCTCCTGCGCTCGACCGAGGAGCACAAGATAAAGCTCGGCCGGATCGCCTCGGACCGTGGCCTCGAGGAGAACGAGCTCTCGTACCTCAAGGCCGACTTAAAAGACATCGACGATCTGATCAATAAGAAGAGCGGGTCCGAGTATCTCAAGCTTATCGCCGAACTGGAAGAGGCGAAGAGCGGGATCAAGCTCGCCGACCAGACCATCGTGCGCCAGCGGAAGGAGAAGGAAGCCAACCTCGAGATCATCAACCGGGTGTACATGGACACCAAAAGGGCTGAGGCCCGGGTGGCCGAATGCACGGACCAGATACGGACTCTTTCCATCGACCGCACGAACATCGCAATGGAAGTCGCCGCCGCAAAGGCGCTGCTCGGGAAGCTCGAAGCCGAGATCAAGCAGCACAGTGAGGGTACCGAGGCAGCCCGCGACGAGTTATTCGCGTTCATGAAAGAAGTCGAGGAGAAGAAAGGGCAGCGGTCGGGCATCCTCCACCAGCAGGACATGTTCATAGAGAAGAGCCGGATGCGAACGACCGAGCTCGAACGCTTAACAAACCTCCTCAAGACGCTCGATGAGGAGTACACGGCGAAGAAGACCCAGCTCGTCGAGAGCGAGCAGGGTGTTACCGGGCTCAACGCTGAGAAGAAAGAGCTCGACCGGAACCTCTCCGAACTGGAAGGCTCGATGTTTGCCCAGCGCTCGACCCTCGACCGGCTCAGGAACGAAATCCGGGAGAAGGAGCAGGAAGCGTTCCGGCTCGAAGCCCAGCAGCAGGCCCGGGGCGAATCGGGCGGCAAGGCGATCGAGGCGGTCAAGGCTATGGAGCATGTCCACGGTACCATCGCCGAGCTCGGGAAAGCGCCGGCAGAGTACGCGACCGCCCTCAACATCGCTGCGGGAAACAAGCTTCACTTCGTGGTCTGTGATGACGACCAGGTAGCCTCGGATGCGATCCGGTACCTGAAAGAGGAGCGGCTCGGCCGGGTCACCTTCCTCCCGCTCAACAAGCTCAAACCTCCGATGCTTCCGCCGCTCAAGGAGCCCGGCGTCATCGACTACGCCGTCAACCTCATAGACTACGACCCGAAGTATGACCGGGCGTTCGCGGTTGCACTCGGGGGGACCGTAGTGGTCGATACATTAGAGCGGGCCCGGAAGCTGATCGGAAAATACCGGATGGTCACGCTCGAAGGAGACCTGCTGGAGAAGAGCGGTGCGATGACCGGTGGCTCGATCAAGAAGCAGGGCGTGCGGGGGTTCGGTGCCGCGGTCGACGACGAGATCTTCCGGGTCAGGGCGAAACTCGGCGACCTCCAGAGTGAAGCCTCGACCATCGAAGCAGGTGTCAAGCGGATAACCGAAGAGGTCGACGCGAAACGGGCCCAGCGCAACGAGATCGAGCAGAAGGTCGCACGGTTCGGGATGTTCACCGAGGAGTTTACCCGTCGGTTCGAGGCGATCACGGTCGAGAAGCAGACCATTGAGTCCGCAGTCGCCCGGCAGTCCGAAGAGACGAAGAACGGCGCCGCCGAACTCACCGCCCTTGAAGTTGAGCTCGACAGAACGACCGAAGAGATCAACGCGATCAACGCGAAGATCGATGCGATCAAGAAGCGGCTTGACGATACCAACATTCCCGCCCTCACCGAGCAGATCGAGAAGAAGCGGAAAGAGATCGAGGAGTACGAGCGCCGCCAGCGCAACAAGGACGCGGATATCAACGACGCCCAGCGCGAGCGGCAGCACTTCACCGCCCGGCTCGTTGAGCTGACCGAAGAGCGCACCCGGCAGGACGAACGCAACAAGCAGATAGATCTCGATATCGCGGCTGCAAACGAGCAGATCACCGGCCTCAAAGCGCAGATTGCAGCGCTCGAAGAGCGGCAGAAGGAGTTCTCCGGTGTGCTCGACGAACTCCGGGCCAAACGCACTGAAGCCTCCCAGCACATCCAGGATTCCGAACTGAAGCTGATGAAGTTCGATGCCGAGAAGGAGCGGATTTCTGCCCTGCTGACCGCGATCGAGGAGCGTGCCGGGACGCTCCGCATCGAAGTGGACATGCTCAGGCAGCAGGTCGGTGAGATGGACACGACCCTCACCCTGACCGAGATCGAGGGAAAGATCGCGGAAGCAGATGGGGCGCTGCGCAAGATCGGCGCCGTGAACATGCTCGCGATCGAGGAATACGAGAAGGTTGAGCGACAGGTTACCGAGCGGACCGAGCGGAAGGAGACTCTCTCCCGTGAACGGACGACCCTGATCGAGCGGATCGAGACCTTCGAGAAGATGAAGTTCGAGGCGTTTACGGCCGCCTTCCGCGCTATCGACGGGAACTTCCGGGAGATCTTCGCCCGGCTCACGAGCGGGAGCGGCCATCTCGTGCTCGAAAACGAGGAGAACCCCTTCACCGGCGGCATGACGTTTGCGGTCCAGCCCCGGGATAAGAAAGTCCACCTCCTTTCGTCGTTATCAGGTGGGGAAAAATCGCTCACAACGCTTGCATTCATCTTCTCCATCCAGCGGTACATCCCCGCACCATTCTACGCATTCGACGAAGTCGACATGTCGCTCGACGGCTCGAACGTGGAGCGTATCGCCTCGATGGTCAAGGAACTCGCCCCCTCCTCCCAGTTCGTCATCGTCAGCCTCCGCAAGCCGATGATCGAGGCCGCGCAGCGGATCATGGGTGTCACGCTCCGATCGGACAAGAGTACGCTTGTTACCGGAGTCAAGGCCAATGTCTGAAAAGAAAGGTTCCCGGAAATCAGCCGGTAATGATCCCGTAGACCCGGCCAAGGTATCTCCTGTTATCTCGTCCCCGGCAGAGCCTTCTCCTGTTGATCCTTCTCTCGTCAATACTTCCGGTAACGACCCGGCGATTGAGCCGGCTCCTGGTGAGGGTGAGCCAGCTGCTTCCGAGCTGACTGAAGAAGTTCCTCATGGTGAAGACCGGCAGGAGCACCCTGTCGAAGACCCGGTCGAGATACTTGTAGGACTTGCAGAGCGCGGGGAGATCGATCCCTGGAACATCAATATTATAGAAGTGACCGACAAGTTCCTCTCCGAGCTCGACCACCGTCGGGAGCTCAACCTCAAGATCTCGGGACGGACCCTTTTCTTTGCCGCAACCCTGCTCAGGCTGAAATCGGAGCAGCTCGAACTGCTGGCCAATCCCGAACCGGAAGAGGATGAGGAGGAGGATGATCTGTTTGGCGGAGACTTCGACAACGCCCTCGACTCGGAGATCGACTACAACGGCAGGCTCGGTCCCATCGAGCGGCTGGAGCACGAGATCCAGCGGAGGCTCGACCGGAAAAACATGCGGAAGAGCCCGGTCACTCTCTTCGAGCTCATCCTCGAACTCAAGAACATCGAGAAGGAGGAACGCAGGCGCCGGAGAATGAACACGCCGGACGACTCGTTCCTCTACGATGCCGACGACGTCGTGAGCATCGCCCACGAAGAAGGATACCAGGAGTCCTCGCTCACGATCCTTGCGGAGTTCTTAGAGCACGTGGAAGTTGGTTCGGAAATGACGCTTGCCGAGCTCTGTAAAGAGCTGGGCTGGGGCATTCCCGAAGTCTACATCCCTCTTCTTTTCCTTGCCCATGAAGGCAGGTGCGAGATGAGGCAGGAGACATTTTTCGGGGATGTGTTCGTGCAGATATGCCGGGTGGCCGTTGAGGAAACCGCGTCCGAGCCCGCTGTCGAATAAAAAAATGAACACACGTTTCTGCACTCTGTGTCAGGGAAAACCGGCGGTTTGCCCCCCCCACCATGAGTGCCCGGATTACCGGTTAAGCAGGAAACCGCCCGCTTTCCTACCTTTGTCCCGATTATGTTTGTGCGATCCGGTACGCATCGGCCGGCACCCGGATCTCGAACCGCGCCCCTTTCCCGGTCTCCCCGGTCTCTCGTATGGTAATCCCGGTGATGCTGAGAATCTCCCGTGCGAGGAAAAGACCGAGGCCGGTGTTCTTCCCGTACCCCCGCTCGAAGATCCTTTCCTTCTCCTCATCCGGGATCCCGATGCCATCATCTTCGAAAACGATTGTGAGCCCTTGTGCATCTGCGCAGGAATGTAACCGGATCTCCCTGATCCCTCCCCCGTGCCGGACCGAATTCTCGATCAGGTTGTGGAAGACTTTCTGGAGCATCAGGTCACCGAAGATTTCGAGATCCCTGAGTTCATTTTTCAGGACAATGGTATCGGGAACCTGGGAAGAGGAGAGGAACTTCCCGGGTTTCTGCCATTCGGGTTCCCTGGTGCCGAGGCTCTGGTAGACCCGGGTGAACTCGACCTGCGACCTGATGATCTTTATCGTGGTCTCGATCTTATCGATAAGAGCGGGATAGTTCTGGTCGGGACCCCTTTTGCGTGAGAACGCGATATGCCCAAGGATCACGCTGATCTTATTGAGGACATCGTGCCGGGTGACACTGGAGAGCAGGATAAGCTGCCTGTTGGTCCTGAGGATCGCATCCTCCATACGTTTCCGTGCGGTGATATCCCGAAGGGAGACCAGCATCGCAGAAGAGCCGCCAAACGGGATCTTCTTCCCGATACATTCGACCCAGATCTCCCGTTTCGTCTCTGTGATCAGCTTGTACTTGACGAGGTACGCATCAATACCCTGCGCAACCTGGCTGAAATCGTGCAGTACGCCCGCCCGGGACTCCGGGGCAACGAACTCCAGCACGTTCTTTTTCCCGATCAGGGTCTCGTAATCCTCGATGCCGACAATACTGCCCGCCGCCTGGTTGGCAAAGAGCAGGTTCCCCATAAAATCGGTGATCAGGATGCCGTCGAGCGAATGTTCGACCAGCGCCCGGAACTTCGCTTCGCTCTCCCTGAGGGCGTTTTCGGCATTCATGCGTTCGGTTACGTCGCGCAGGATACCGGATATTGAAACAACGGAGCCGGAAGGATCCGAAATGAGGGCCCCATTATCCTCCAGCCAGTGATAATTCCCTTCCTTGTCCCTGATCTTTATCGTCATCGGGACTGGCTTCCCGGTCGAAAGGGCTTCGTTCAACCCGGCCACGACCCTGCCGGCCTCGTCTTTTGCAAGGAATTCGGTGAAATTATGGGAAATGACCTCTTCCGGCGTATACCCGTACCGGGAGATACGGGGGCTGATATGCGTGACCGTCCCTTTCGTGTCTATCATGTAGATGATATCGTTGGTGACTTCGGTCAGGAGCCGGTATTTCTCCTCGCTTGCCCGGAGCGCCAGCTCCTGTTTCTGCAGCTCGTTATAATTCTCCCGTAGTTCCTCCTCCGTCGCGGTCAGTTCTTCGTAGGCGGCATTGAGGTCTTCGTTCTTCCTGATCAGTTCCTCTTCGACCCGTTTCAGCTGGGTTACTTCTGCAGTCACGGTCAGGATAGCAGGCTTGTCGTTGATCGTGATCGGAATGGTGGAGAAGAGGACGTGGACCCGTTTGCCACCCTTGCCTCTCATCGTCATCGCTACATTCTCGAGTTTGCCGGAGACCAGCATGTGCGTGGCGAGGCGCCCGAAATCGAGCAGCGAGAGCAGATCGATCTCAACCGGTGTCTTTCCCAGGATCTCCGCTTCGGTGTAACCGCTGCTCTGGAGGAATGACTTGTTGACCGCGATGAATCTCCCGTCCGGGATGCTGTTCATCGAGATAGGATACGGGCTGTTCTCGAAAATTGTCCGGAACTTCTCTTCGCTTTCCTGTACTACCGCCTCTGCCTTCTGCCGGTCGGTGATGTCCCGGAGGGAAATGAGGATTGCCGGTGCACCTCCGAAGATGATACATTTCCCGATGCTCTCGACCCAGCGTTCCCGTAATTGCGAGGTGACGATCTTGTACCGTGCAAGATAGCCGTCAACCCCTTGTGCCACCTTGCCGAAATCCCGGAGTGCATCGCCCTGAGATTCCGGGGCGATAAATTCCATGACGTTTTTTACCCCGATCATCTCATGATACTTTTCGGTTTCAATGAGCTGTCCGGCTGCCTGGTTTGCAAAAAGGATTTTTCCCGTGGGATTGAGGATCAGGATACCGTCGAGGGTATATTCCACGAGTGTCCGGAACTTCTCTTCGCTCTCACGGAGGGCATTCTCTGTCTTCCTGCGATCGGTGACGTCTTTGAAGATCCCGCGGGTGTACTGGGGTTTCCCGTCCGTTATTTTGCAGCTCGTCAGCCCTTCGACAAAGATTTTTTCGCCGGTCCGGGTTTTGAATACGGCGTCGATTATCCCCACGTTCTCACCGGCAATGACACGGGGAAACACCGCCCGGCAGTGTTCCCGGCTCTCCTCAGCTATAACATCAAAGATCGTGAGCCCGGCCAAGTCCTGCTCACTATAGCCGAGCGTATCCTGCCATTTTTTGTTGACGAAGAGGAAATGCCCGTCCGGTGTTACGCTCTGGATAAGGTCGCTTGCATTCTGGAGATCGTGGTACCGCTGCTCCTGCTCTGCCAGGGTTGCCTGCGCCTGCCGCATCTCGATGGTCCTGCGGAGCACGTGCATGAGTTCCGTATAGAGCGTATTTGGCTCCCCTCCTTTCTGGAGATAAAAATCAGCGCCGTTGTTCAGGGCCTCGATGACGATCTCTTCACGGCCGCGGCCGGTGAAGATGATGAACGGGATATCCCCAAAGGATGAGCGGACCTTTTTGAGGAAGGCGATGCCATCCATCTCCGGCATCTGGTAGTCGGATACGATTGCTTCGTAGTTGTGGTCTTTGAGGGCCAGAAGGGCCTCGTCCGCTGAACCTGCCGTGTCGACAGAGAATTCCTGCGTATTTTCAAGGAAGAGTTTTCCTAATTCGAGGAGATCCGGTTCATCGTCAACGTACAGGACGGAATACATGGTGGCACTGCCATCCTCAGAGGATGTGAATTGACTCTGGTTCTTATGCTGATGAATGAAATATCTTTGGATTCTGCTTCTTCAGGATCTTTTCCGCTCCTGTTATCTCATTTTTCTGCCAAAGAACAGGGAGATCTCGCAGGGACTTCTGACTCTTGATTACGTTAAAAAAGAACTGTATAGGACTACCCTGAGAGGCAATCGCTCATCCAGCCGGTGATTGGGAACGTGGGCGGGCCATCCCCTGTCCGCATATCGTTGTCCATGCGCCACTCGAACAGGCCAGCGAGATTGTTCTGCTTCACATAGGCACATTTGGCCGCTACCGATTCTTGCGTGTCCGGTCCACCGCCATCAGTGTACCCGTTCTCACTTTCGAGCCCGCCGATCATCATCCCGTACGGGACGCCGGCCTGGTGATATGCGTCGGCGTAGGACACGAGATCGTATCTGTCCCCTGAACCATAGGTCATAAGATTGAGCTGGTCCACGCTGTCTTTTAACCCGGCAACAGTCTGTGCCGATTCGACCCCGGGCCAGACCGTGTGGGTGAGGAGCCTGGGACGGCCGTGCTGGTTGTTTCCCGCAGCGGCGAACGTGGTATGGCATGTTGAAAGAAGCGAGGTAAGCTGCGGCGCGTAATCGTCGATGTTGCTGCTCTCCCAGTCCATATCGTATCCGTCGAGCCCGTACTCTTTCAGGTAGGTAACGACACTGTCGGCAAATTTCTGCGGGTCCTGCGCTGCTCTGAGATATTCGTCGTCCATGTCCCGCCCGCCGAAATTGGAGACGATGAATATCTCTGCATCCGGGTTGGCCTGCCTTACCAGTGCTATGACGTTCCGGATCTTCGCCCGGTTCTCTTCACGTTTCGCGCTGTCGGCCGCAGAGCTGCCAACCGGCAGGTCGGTCAGGACCCCGTCATGAACTGTGGCGAACGCGATGTACACCCGGTTGACCTTCTTCCAAGGGATCTCGTCCCGGACCGACATCGCAGCATCATAGGCCCCGTCGAAGAGGTAGAAGTACGCGGCGATTATTTTCTGGCTGGGCACTGGTGTAGCAGCTGGTGTGGTTGTGATTGCAGTGGTCGGCTGGAACGGCTGGGGTGGATTTACCGGGCCCGCGTGGCCGGAGCCAAACAGGTTCCGTAGTGCGGCGATGATACCGTCAAGGAAACCGGGAGCCGGTGCTGGCTGTGGGACAAGCGTTTCCCGGGTAATGGGTTGCAGGACCGCACCGATCTCTACGATCTGGCCGGATGGCACATCGACGGTCACGATATAGGGCTGGTACCCGTCAAGCCAGACAGATATGGTATGGTCGGTGTTACCTGCTACGTTAGAGAATTGTGCATTTCCGCTGGTATCGAAGGCGATGCAGTTGCCGCTATTTGCAGTACTATCGAGACAGGCATCTGTCGCTGGCGGGGAAGACGAGATACGGATGTTCCCGTCATCGGCAGCCATTGCCGGTGACACGAAGAGAAAAAAACATCCGGTCAGGAAAATAGCGACTAAGAGAATCCTGGTAGTATGGTTGGTTCGTCCCCGGTGCATAATCCTGATTTGACGCCGGGCCTATTGCTCTTTGCCATACGGTTCCGGATAAATGCCTATGAATCCGGTTTTGCTTTCCGCAGTTTTTCGGGAGCATTGGCAAGATAGAGCGGCTTCTCACCAGCGGCATACCGCTTCATATTCTCTGCAAATGCCCGGGCTATGCCTTCGTAGGAGACATCGGTGACCCCGGCGATGTGGGGCGTGGCGATCACGTTCTCGGCAAAGAGCGGGTGCGACATATCCACGGGTTCCTCCCAGAAGACATCCAGCCCGGCACCGGCGATGTGCCCGCTCCGGAGTGCGGCGAGCAATGCGTCCGGGTCGAGCAGCCCGCCCCGGGCCACGTTGATGATGAAGGCGCCCTTCTTCGCGGCTGCGATCTCCTTTGCCCCGAAGAGGTGGAACCGGTCTGGGGTGTAATTGATACAGAGCATCACGTAGTCTGCATCCGCGACGGCTTCGGCAAGTTGGGCGAGTGGCCAGGAGCGTGCGACATCGACACCGGGCACTATCCGGCCGGGGTGGTCGTCCACGGTCGTGATCCTGACTTTGAAGCCGGCAAGCCTCCTGACTACTTCCTTCCCGACCCCGCCAAGGCCAACAACGCAGACCGTTCTTCCGAGCAGTGCCTGCCCGGTCGGCGATCCCCATGCTACGGTTTTGTTCCCTGCACAAGTCCGTGCAATCTCGTTCCAGTGCCGGGAGAGCATGAGCGTCAGGAGGACGGCATGTTCGGCAACGGACGCCGCATTGCCTGACTCTTCGCTCGGGATCCGTGCGACCATGACGCCGTTCCGGGTCGCGGCTTCGATGTCAACACCTTCGAGACCGACACCGTACTGCTGGATCAGGCCGAACGTTCCCTGCCGGATGAAGGCTTCATCTATCCGGCTGACAAGCGGGACGATCACGTCCGCTTCTGCAATGTGGGCGGAGAGTTCCTCTACCGGGTAAGCGAGGATCTCAAAATCGGGGAGAAGGGTGCGGAGCCGTTCGCGGGCTTCGGGAAAGCCCGTGCCGCAGAACAGGATCTTCATGGGACTTTGATACGATGTTCCGGGTGATCAGTGCATCGGTCTTTTTGGGAAATGGCTGCGGTGGTCTTCATGCGAGTGCGGGAACCCCGTCCGACCATGTCTCAACCCGCTTACGGATCGCATCGTCGCTATAGGATGAGAGCGTGACCCGGTTTCGGGCTATACTCAGGAAATATATCTCCCCTTCAGCATCGTGACATTTCATGGTGACCGAGAAGAGATCTGCGGCCGGGATGTGCTTTACCTTTCCGCGGTGGGAGACAATATTGGCCATATTTGAGATCACGGAAGCGATGCCGGTCTCGTAGCCATCGAGTGAATCGTAGACCTCCGAACTGCTGCCGGTGCGTTTTCCGGTTTCGTCTTTATAAACAAATTTTGCGGTATACATCTCCCGGACGATCTCGATCGGCGGATGATTTTTCCCCATTTTCATATAGGATGTGCAGTCAAGCGGATTCCTCATAACCAATGACCTGACAACAGCGTTGAACGCCGTCACTTCCGGGAAGGGTTTTTTCAAGTGATGGGAAGCGCTCTTTGTTCCGGGTCTCGGGCGGAATTGTGTCACGGATAACCTCAACATAGCATCTGCTGTTGCGTCGATGGCAGCAGTCTCTCGCGCGGGCTTCATAATCCGGCTTTGTCGTCTTGATCATGGGGCAGCGGAGGAGTACTGATCACAGTAAATGAGGGGGGACGTTAAATCTTTGGTGGTCGGCCGCACGGATAGGCAGGGGGGTCGCATGGGTACATATTTTCTTTTGCAGCCTGACTCCGGGTTCGTCGGTTTCACTCTATGTTGGCTGTTTCTCTCTCGATGAGTTGAGCGGGCCCGGGTCATTACAGGTACATTTTGCACGTGCGTCCGGGCGGCTAAAAAATAGTTGTACCCATGCGACCCCCCAGGCAACCTTTTATTTTTAGCTCGTTTTTTGGTGGAAAATGGTTATAATTCACGATGATAAAATGTAATGAAAGGAAGTTTCTGGCGGTCAAAGTTGATTTTGGGGGTCGCATGGGTACAAAATTATTGAGAACCTCTGGACGGGGCCACACGAACCCGGAGCTTCGCGATCAAAAAAAATTCCGGGTGCCTGTGCCGCGGATCCTTGAATTTCAGGCAACTTGCCAGAAAAACATGCGCTATAACTCAGACAAAAACACACTATACTATAGAGCGGCCAATCTCCGTGATCCCGGTTCCGCAGGACCCGGTCCGCTCACAAAACTGCCGCACCGCACTACCCTGCACCCCGACCATTTTTCGATTTACTGTCGTGAGTCCGGATCTTCCTGTACCGCGCTCTGGCTATTTTCAGTTCCAAACCGCCGTTTTCGTGATCCCGGAATCAATGAGCGCATCCGGACCGGAAAAAGATCCGGCCAATCCCAAAATGGTTATGAGCCAATCGTTCAGGAACCATTTCCGCTCTATCCGGACCCGGTATATTTCCCGGCCCATAATTCAGGGCGGGAAGTCCATCAATGAAGCGCGGGTAATATTTAAATGTCCGGGTGTTCAATTATGTGATCCACAAGATCTGATGACAAACCGACGAAAACGCTCCAAAAGGGGCGTGTCGGTTTCGAGGTTTACCAACGCAGGCAACAAGGTTTAAGTATCCCCAAAGCCTACATTGTAAGCCCGTGAACGCGTGAAACATCACGACGTAAATTCACATGCAGGGACATTTTCAGTGAAGAGCCAGATACGACCGGTTTTCCGGCCTTGGTTCTGATGAAAAATACCAACGCAGGTAACAAGGTTTAAGTATCCTTGAAACCTATGTTGTAAGCCCGTGAATGCGTGAAACAACACGACGAAGTTCACACAAAGGGACTCTTTGATGAAGACCCAACAACCTGGTTTTGCCAGCGTTGGTTCCGAGAAATAATAATGCAAGTAACAAGGTATAAATATCCTTGAAACCTACATTATTAGCCCGTGATTAAGTAAGCAATCACGACGAACAATTACCAATAATCTTACAGAAAATATCTTTGATGGAGATTCAACGATGCCCGGCTTGACCGGAGTTGTTTCTGACGTTGATACTGGCAATGCGGAAATTTGTTTAGTAACCGCTAATTCCTTAAAATTAAGTTCAGATAACGTGTGCGTACGATGTACAAATTAATTCTGGTTGATCCTGCCAGAGGCCACTGCTATCGGAGTTCGATTAAGCCATGCGAGTCGAGAGGTGCAAGACCTCGGCATACTGCTCAGTAACACGTGGACAACCTACCCTATGGAGGGGGATAACCCCGGGAAACTGGGGATAATACCCCATAG
>Ga0187810_10000014_pt1 | contig 91915 bp, 84 predicted proteins | sample NC_wetland_sal_i_9_FD_132963 | JGI IMG/M metagenome (GOLD analysis project Ga0187810, IMG submission 132963) | Wetland sediment microbial communities from Neuse River Estuary, North Carolina, USA - ASW_5 | ecosystem: Environmental > Aquatic > Freshwater > Wetlands > Sediment | place: USA: North...
ATCCCGCCTCGCGAATCGCCGAGCTGCTGCCCTGGAACCTCAAGCTGCCGTCCATCGCCGCCGCAGCCTGACACTGCATGCCCCCGCGCTCGCACCTGCCCGTGGTCCACACCGGACGCGTACCGAGCAACTTCGCGAAGCCGAAAGCACTACGACATGGGTTCGCCGTCGAAGCCGGGCAGAAAGGTGTGCCGTTGAATATCGTCCAGCGTTGGCTAGGTCATGCGCGCTTGGAAACTACAGCCATCTATGCAGGGGCGCTTGGCGAAGAGGAGCGAAATCTCGCACGCCGTGCATGGAATTCACTAGAGGTCGTGATATCTGGCCAGTCGTATTGCAGCTTGCGGTTATAGCCGCCGGATTCCACATTACGGCATGCGCTCGATCACAATGTCTCCGCCGGGACCACGCTCGTTCGTATACTTAATCGTGATTCTATCATGATTCCGCATATCGATCCGCGCGATTGCACTTCCTAGCTGCTGTGGAGGGTTCTCTTGATTGGACGCAGCAGTCGGCGCGGTTTCAAAGAAATACCGGAATTGCAGCTCGTCGGCAGTGCGATCATAGGCAGGTGTTGCAGGCGCGCTGCGCGAGTGCATCTTATCGGTATCCATAATGAATACGACATCTTCCCAGCTTTGTCTAAGGCTCAACTGTACCGGAATCGGCGCAAGCAGCGCATCGCTTGGGTTTTTCTTCCATTGAGAATGAATATGTCCTTGCCACTTTCCCGATAGATCGACTCTCATCCAGGTTGGCAGGAAGGGGAGGTGAAATGCGATTCTCGTCAACCAGTGCCACGAATACAACATCAATAGGATGAGGATCAATTCTACAAACCCGACCACGCTACCGAGCGAATAGATGCTCTGGCCAGCCCATTTGTGCGCGGCCGCCGAAACCAAAACACTAAGGCCTATAACGAGCCATAACTTGATCTTGAGTGGTACAAGCTGATGCATTACAGGCCCATGTAGGAACGAGCGGCGGCGACGAACTCTATCGCGTCTGCCATCGTCCATGCTTGATCCAACCAAAGCGGTTTGATTCCGTTGACTTCATACCAAAAAGCCCATGTCGGGAGAGTTAATATGGTAGTGCCATTTCGCGCGTCATTGAGTCCGACAAACAGATAATTCAGAACAGCCACGACATCGTCATAAATGGAAGCGTGCCCGAAGGTGTTATCCGGACAATTATAGACCAGTGACTCGATAAGATACGACGCTGTGCTTTCGGCGCGCTGCCTATCCTTTGTCGTGAGGGTTGTGTTGTCCGCCATGTGAATGCGAAGCCGCTTCAAGATTCGGACGACGCGCTTATACCGTCGTCCAGTGCGATCATTTTTGGTGCAGCCGTTCAAGTAGTGTTGCACTGGAAAATTGGTGATTCGCTTATTTTCACTTGTGAGGAGCGCAACGCCGTTGTCCGGCAAAGGGCGGGGGAAATATGCATTGGCGCGTGCTCCAAATTTCTGAAAGGTGTAAGCCGGTATGATGTCGGCGTTGATTTTCTCGTTATGATCCTTGTGTATGTGAATGGCCTTCTTCCCAAGCGTGACGGCATTAGCGCCAAACTCCTGCTCGAGACACCATGCGATGTGGTTTTTATACTCAGAGAATTGAAAGGGGATTGGTTCACGTTTGAGTTCGGCGTTGGTGGGGCAATCGCCAGGAGGCGCATCAATGTAGAATGCATCCATCAGACAGACACAGAGATCCACATCGCTTTCCAACCTGACATTCGTATTATTGTGATAGCTGCCTTGTTTAATGACCGACCAGGCACGGGTCGGCAGAAAGTTACTCCGAGCCAACGCAGTGCGGATGCGCTTGGCAATGGCTTCGATCTTTTGCTCTTCGGTTTCACTTGGCGGCTTCTGCCAGTACGCAAATCGTGCTTCCCATTCCGACCTATTCCGGGGTTTTCCCTGCGCTAACGCAGCCAAAATATTTAGGTAATTATGGGGTGGCTCTGACGATGTGAGTGGATTCGGCGTATCCCAAGCGTAAAGACCATTTCCAATAGGCATCGAGGTCAACCTTCTAGTAGTTGCTTCCGGACCGCGCCGGTTCCGACAAAATGAGACAAGAGCCGGTAATTACCCATCTCGTGCCTTATGCGTCCGGCAATGATAGCAGGATGTACGGTCAAGCGTTGTGCAAGCTCTATGACAGCAAGAGGATTTGGATTGTCCTTGACCTTGCAGGTGTTCCAAACGTCTTCGGGAATGAGACCACACTCGGCCCATTCATCAGCCTCATCCTCACGCGCGTCTCGCCGCGTACCTTTGACATTTCGTAACGAAAGATCATCAATGAACGCCTCGCTCCGCATGTTGTTCATGTGTCGGCCGATATGCGCTAACTCATGCAACAAGCAAAACCAGAAATTGTCGAGGCGGTCATACCGAAGTGTCAGACCAATAACCGGTGTCCCATCGCCGAGCTGGAGAGCGGCTCCATCCAAATAAGTCCTGGGTAAATGCTCAACACAGATTACATGAATACCATTATTTTCGATAAACTCCTTTGCGAGACTGGGGCCATCTTCGGACCAACTCAACTTGGCGACCTTCCGCAAAAAATTGAGGTCTACAAGTCCAGCTTTGTAGCGAGCTGGAATTGGATGTGAATTGGCGCGCGCCAACACTTCCCAACACCATGCTTTGAGCGAGTATGGGTCAGTCTTAGCGTTGAGGCGAGCATGATCGTTCTTCCGATAAAGAGCGACCGGAAGAACATGCTCGCCACCGGCCCGCTTAATGAGATCGCGCACAAGCGTTTCGGCATGTGGCACATAATTACGGCGCTTCTCGATCCATCCACGCTTCGCCATCTCGGCGAGAGGGAAGCGATCCCATTCGATGCCATCCAATGCGGACGGCAATTCACCACCAGGCTGCTGTAACAACACGTCTGCGGGAATACCCAAATTAGCATGCAGCGAACGCGCCATCTGCATGGTGAGAAGGCGTTTGCCAGACAACACTTCGGAAACCTTGGGGCGACTACCGATCATCGGAACTAGATCGCGCGGCGTAAGCCCAGCTTGTTCCATACGAAAGCGAATCGCCCCAACAGGGGTAGGAAAACCCATTGGCTGCGTCTTTGCTTCATAAAGCTCAACCAAGTCCGCCAACACGTCCAGTTCTTCACCGGCGGGCGTACCTGTTTCCGCGTCCATAAGCTCGTCGATGCGAGCAAGAGCGGTTTCATAGTCTGTGTCGCTGCGAATTGCGCGAATCGTGCTCATCTCACACCTCCTCTACGTTGATAGCGTCGTATTCTGCGTGCGTGCCGACAAAACGGACATACACGATGCGATACGGATAATTGATCTTCGTCACCAGCCTGTAGTCGTTGCCTTTGATGTTGAACACAGCGCGGCTGTCCCTCACGATGCTTGCATTTCTGTACTTCGCCTTGAGTTCCTGCGGTGTACTCCAATCTTCCTTCTCCACTTCGCGATACCACGCCAAGAGTGGCTCCTCCGCATCCGGATGAAGCCCCCAAAACGCTCGGAGAGTGCGCTTGGCAATGATCCTCATCGAGACAATGTAGTACGTTCCCCATTCGTTTTCAAGTATAAACTGATATTTTGGGAACGTATTGCGTAATATATTGATATTATTGCTATATTAATAATATAACGTCATCAATCCAACAACCCGTGAACAGAATACAGCAGATTGTTCACACCCAAAGTGCGGCTTGCCGGTCAAACAGGGTAAGCCGTAACGGGCTGATATTCGCGAATTTTCACGTTGCAGGCGGATGTTTAGGGCAAGGTGGGGGTAGTGATGTCGGACGAAGGGCGCGGACCTAATCCGTTGCTTGCGCTTCTGTGGGGCGCGTTGTTCGCTAGCGGCAACAAAGGTTCGCGCGACCACAGTCAGGAGGGGCTCGGGTACCTCACCCTTATTCTATTAGTAATTGCCGCCATCCCCTTCGTCCCCCTTATGATCTTGGCTGGTGGGTTGGTGGGAATTTCTTACAACCTCGGTGTCCATCCGGTATTCCTCGCGCTATCAGCTTGCATGTGGATGTACTGGATGCTGGTCTTGGCAGGGCTCATCTACCGGTACCTGCCTATTGTCGTATCCTCGTCTCTTACGGCGATCTATTTGGCCGCAGCGTATATCATTGCCGCACTTCTGTTGTTGAGAGACTGGCTCAACTATACCGACGACGCTGCCGAAATCCTGAAAGGTAACATTGCCCATGTCGATTGGGTTTTGGCGGCGGTGATTGTCATCCCGCTACTGGTCGGCTGTTATTTCATCGGCAGATATATTGCGCGTTGGATAAAGGCATCCCGCAAACAGAGTTTGCGCCTAAAGCTGATCTTACTTGCCGCTTCGGTCGTCCTTGCCGTTATCGACGTGAGTCCTCTTATCGCGGCCCGAGCGACGGCACCGGCACCCGAGCCGCTCACGCAGATCGGCAGTCCGGGTGCTGTGGTGGCGACCAGAGACGTGCCGTATGTGGCAACCCGCGTCATCAGAAGCGACGGACCGCGACATTACGAAGGAACATTTAAGGCGGGCCAGCACCTGTGCGTCACTGTCGTCTTTGTCGGTGAAGGCGGGCATCTGGAGTTCGGGATGCCGGACGGGTACGTCGCGAGCGCTGAAAATGACCCCGGCGCGTTTCTTCCCGACACCTCGCCCGGGAAGTGCGGCAGTGTTGCGATGTTTGCCTGTAAAGAGACTCTCTGGGTTAGAGGCGAGCAAAAATCGGTATGGGAAAGCTGTCGCCGACAAGACAGCCACGGCCGGGTTGGCTGGCTTGTCTGGTGATGCGGCGGGGGACGATCTTCTCATAGCAACTGGTGGCCTGTGTAGCGCCTGCTGCGGCATAGCCTCCATAGTGCTTTGCCCCAAATTAGGTCCGCCGTCCTGCTCGCGTCCATAGCTACAGCCTGACGTTTTTCGAAGCTCATCCTTTCGATCCGAGGACCACGCACCGGCCTCCAAACGATGCACGGTTCTGCACGTGCGCGCGTCCCTGTCAAAACCGAACAGGGGCCCCAACCCCATTACGGCATGGGCGTTGCCGCCTTTTGACAGCGCCGCTTGTCCGCGCGCGCGGGCGAACGGCATCGAGGCCGCGAAAGGCGTGGCCTCACAGTTCGAAAGGAAAACAAAATGAGCAACACGAAAAACGCCAAAACCGCTCCGGCCTACCGCATTTACAGCGTGCTGAAGAACGGCAACGACAAGAAAGCTACGTGGCAGGAAATCGGTGCCGCGTGGAAGCACAAGGACGGCAAGGGCCTCAATCTCCAGTTCAAAGCTCTTCCTCTTCCCAGCGCGGAGGTCGTCCTTCGCGTTCCGTCGGCAAAGGCCAAAGCCGAGTAGCCGGTCATTCCGGTAGCCTCTGCCCGCCACCGGGCGGAGGTTTCGGCTGTTTTGCCGCAATTTTGCGCCCTGAACGCCCTTCCGGTATTTCCATTCGGCCCGAACGCGAAATATCTTCCCCGGCAAGTATTAGGGGATAGAGGGCATGAACTGGCAGTCCCGCGCATGGGCGGCGGTTGGGCCGTTTTTCCGGCACCGGACCACCGTCAAGGACTTGAGGGTCGCCGGATATGGGCTTGGCTGGCTTCTGTCGATTTGCCTGCTCGTATCGCTTCCCGTGATCCTCTGGCTTTCGCCGCTTTTCCACGATCACAAATTGTCCAGTCTGTCGCCGCCGATGCTCACGCAGATCGGCGGTACCGGAGCGGTCGTGGCGACGGCCGACATGCCGTATGCCGCAAGCCGCATTATGCGAAGCGGTAAACGGCGGAGCTACGAAGGGACCTTCAAAGCAGGCCAGCATCTTTGCGTCCTTGGTGCCTTCGTCGGTAACGAAGGATATCTGGAATTCGAGATGCCGGACGGTTACACGGCAAACGCCGAAAATGCGCCCGGCGCGTTTCTTCCCGACACGTCAACGGGCAAGTGTAGCCGTATCGCGACGCTTGCCTCGACGCCGGACCAAAGCCCTGCGACAGCAGCGGCGAGACAGACGTTGGTCAAGTTCTGGAGTAGCGGTTTCAGGGCGTTCGCGGAGAGAGAGTTCGGCGTCTTCTATGTGCTGGTTATCTTGATCGCCCTGTGGCAGCGGCGGCAGAACTACCGGCACAGGGATTCTCTGGAACTGGACTCGGTGCAGCGTTTCCATGCCGGTTATGTCGTACGCGGAGGCGACTTCGAGCACGAGGGCAAGACCGTCTATCGGGTCAATTCGGACGGATTCCGCGCCAATCTCAAGGAGTGGTTTTTCGACAAGGAAACCGGCGAGTTCTTCCATGTCACGCAGAAGATCGGAGACAAGGGAATCGTCGAAGCCGTTCCCTACGGCACGCGTTTTATCAGGAACGCGAAAAGCACGTGGTGGAGAATCCGTGAGGGTACAGTCGCGATCCTTGCCGCATCCGGCTCGGTCTATCTTTTGGGAGTTGCGCTCGACAGCGGCCACGATGCGGTTTCCGCCGTCGCCGCCACTATCGGAATGCTGGTGCTGACGGTTATCGCCGTTCGTTTTCTTTTCCCGCCGATAACAAACGGCCATCTGGAGAAGATCGGCCCGGAACCGCTGGCGCGCGGCCCCGCGCCGGAATTCGAAACCCAGCAGCCGCATGGTTCTGTGTCGGACGAAGGAACGATTTAGAGATTACGCCGCAAATTCCGCACGTGCGCGCTGCATGGCGGCGCGCAAGCCGAGCATGTCGGCCTCATCTTCGGGATCGGGCAACCAAGTGCGCACGGCGCGTCCGCGCGAGAACAGGACAGCTTGTCCCATCCCAATCTTGCCGAGGCCTTGGGGCCAATAGACCGGCCCCGGCATGTAGTGCGCGGATTCGCTCGTTCCCGAGGATTGCGAAATTTGCGGCCCAAGGCTCGTCGTGGCGCTGGTCCCGCCCGCTTTCAGCCAGTAAAGCCGTTCGCCCGACATCTTGGAAAGGTAATCGCGCGTCGTGACATCCTGCGGGGCGAAAGATTGCACGACGCCGGCATTGCCGATGAATGACTCCCAACGCTCCTTGTAGAGCGCCTTGGCTTGCGACAAATCCTGAAACACAGGCCAGAGTTTGAGGCCGTAGCCGCGCATGAGGGCGAGATTGTTCTCGATCACCGGCATAGGGCCGAGCTGCGCGAACTCGTCAAGCATGAAGATGACGGGCACCTTCGCATTCTCGACGCTGCGAAGGAGCGGCAGCAGGATCGAAGTCAACATGAGACGCAGCCAGGTCGAATGCGTCGCGAGATAGCGCGGCGGCAGGACGAGATAAACGGTCGTCGGGCTTTGCTTGATGGACGCAAAATCGAAGGAGCCGCGAGCAAGGTCCGCCTTGATCGGGCGGCTATCGAGCCAGCGCGTTTGAGTTAAGGCGGTAGAGACGATGCTGTTAAGTTCGCGGTTCTCGCCGGTCATGTCGGCGAAACGCCCCGCCTTGACCGAAAGTTCGGGGTGCCTGCTTTCGGACATTTCGCGCATAGAGTCGCGGAAATCTCCGGCGCGCTGGCCGAGCAGGAGCCGCACGTCCGCAAAAGAGCGGGATTGAAGCCCGCTCAAGCGGACGGACATGATCAGCGCAGCGATCAGGTCTTGGGCCGACTGGCCCCAGTGCGGATCGTTTCCTTCGATCCGAATGATTGCCTCAGCCAGTGAGACGGCCTCGTCGGCAAAATCCTCATCGTCGGGATCGAGCGCCTCGACGGGATTGAACCCGTTCGAGGCGAGATAGGGATACTTCTCGATCAGGCGCGGATAGGTCTTGGAGATGACCGAAAACGGATCGATGACAACAACCTTGTGCCCCGGTTGTGCGGCACGGTACGCGGCGGTGAGGGCCGCCAACTCGCCTTTGATGTCGATGACGACGACGGACCAATCCTTGAGCCGGAAAAGGTTTGGAACAAGCAAGCGCCGCGTCTTGCCGGACCCGTTCGGGCCGACAGTGACGACATGGCGGTCGCCGGAATTTTCCGGATCGGCCGGGTTGGGATAGAGGTTCGGCTTGTCGCGAACCGCATCCCAACGCTCTTCGAGGATCGAGCGATCCGGCCCGGGTTTCACCGGCTCGACGCCGTACCCGAAATAAATCCCGCCGTTCTTCGACCAGAGACTTGTCGGCATGGCCGATGCTCCCTTGTTACGCCAACGCTACAGCATTTTCGGGTGCGCCCTAACCCGTGGATATGTTCCAGCCCATCGCGGGCGCGCGCTAGCCGTGCGGGCTTTGCGCTGCCGCGCGGGCGTTCTTGCGCTGCGCGCGGCACCGTCCGAAAGCGACATAGGAGAATATGAGATTAGGTTTGGGTGTGTTGTGGGGGTGAGTGGGTGAGGAGAGCGGTTAGGATCGTTCGGGGGGGGGGGGATCGATAGAGGCGGGGTGAGGACGGGGTTATTTTGTTTCGTGAGGCGGCTGCATTTTTGCAGGTGCGTTAACGCTCCGGTGTTTTACAAACCCGGAGTGTATATTTTTGCAGACCATACAAGTGCCGGTGTAGCTGCGTTGCACGACAAGTTTGCGCCGCATCTTCTTTGCGCAAATTGAAAATATTTGCCTCGTGATAAAATCCCGGAGTTTCGCGCGATGGCCGGAACGGAGAGGCCGCTGCCGGTCTCTGTTTTTATGGAAGTTATTGGTTGCGTACCGGTGTCACGTTTTTGGCGATATTGCGGGAGAGATTAGATGGAAGAGGAAATAAGTTTGAGGGCAAGCCATGCGCGGTAATACGCGGCGCTGGTTCGGCAAAGCCGGAACCGCTGGCGTACCGCGCGCTTGGCAGGGGACCTTCCGGCCCCGTGCACCCCGGCCAAGAGGAGCCTCCTGTCCGCCGAAGCCTCGGCGTAGGCGGATGCTCCCCTATGGAACCCCAGCCCGCCGCGCCGAAGCCGTGAAGCAGTTTCGGCGGGCCGGACGCGCCGTGATTTTCGCGAAGCGGACGCTTCCCGAAGCCACAGCGACTCCGCCAGCGACGGTGAAGCGGCGCAGGCGGAAGCGCAAGGGGAAGGTCTTCCCCTTTTCGCCTTATCCCCTGTTGCGGCGCACACGGCGGGCGTCGTTCCGGAAACGATGGAGATGGACGCCATGAGCCGTGGCACCGAAAAACGCGTCCGCGACTACATCCTGCCCATCCGCCTTAGTCAGGACGAACGGGCGGCCGTCGAGGCTGCCGCAGAGCGGGCGGGCCTCTCGGTTGGCAGTCACGCGCGCCAAGTGCTTCTTGGCGCACCCGCACCGCGACAGGTCCGGCGTCCTCCGGTCGAACGCCGTGAACTGATCCGGCTGCTCGGCGAACTCGGCAAGATCGGCGGAAACCTCAACCAGCTCGCCAAGGCCGCCAACTCCGGCACCTTGGTCTATACCGGCGAGATCGACGCCGCGCTGGCGTCCGTCACAGCCCTTCGCGATCCGATCCTTGCGGCCCTCGGGCGGTCGTTATGATCATCAAGGGCAAATCCCGCTCCGGTCCTGTGGCGTTGGCAAAGCACCTCAACAACGCCGAGAAGAACGAACGCGTCTCCGTCGTCGAGACGCGCGGGACGATTTCGAGGGATTTGCGCGGCGCGCTCGTCGAGATGGACGCCTACGCGCTCGGCACAAATTGCCAGAAGTCGCTTTATCACGCCGCCATCAGCCCGGAGCCGCCCCACGTCCTGACGCCGGAGCAGCGTACCGAGGCCATCGATGCGCTGGAAAAGAAGTTAGGTCTCGACGATCACGCCCGCGTGGTCGTGATGCACGAGAAGCTGGGCCGTCAGCACATTCACGTCGTGTGGTCGCGGATCGACCTCGATCGCATGGTCTCGATTTCGGATAGCCACAACTATCGGAAGCACGAAGAAGTTTCCCGCGATCTTGAGAAGCGGTTCGGTCATGACCACGTGCAGGGCGCGCATCACGAACGGGACGGAGTCGAGCGTCCCGACCGTACGCCCTCGCGGGCGGAACTGCGGCAGGAGGAACGCACCGGCATCAAGGGTAAGGACGTTAAGGCCGAAGTGACGGAGATATTCCGCGCCAGCGACAACGCCGGAGCATTCGAGGCGGCGCTTGCCGATCACGGCTACATGCTGGCGCGGGGCGACCGGCGCGACTTCGTGATCGTGGATCGCGCAGGCGGGATCCACTCCCTCGCGCGCCGGATCGACGGCATGAAGGCCGCCGAGCTGCGAGAGTTCATGGGAACGCTCGATCCGCAGAGCATTCCGAGCATCGAGCAGGCCAAAGAAGCGCTTGAAGAACGACAGCGCCAAGCCGAGCCAGAGCATGATGCGTCGCTCGAAAAGGCTTACGGACGTGGCGACGATTATGTGAGCCAGACACAAGCGGCCTTGAAGGAGTACAGGAAGCGGCAAGAGGCGCTGAATGACAGCGAGCAGGGGCCGCAGTTGCCTTCCGGAGAACTGGTGGGCGAGACAGAGATTGCACGAAAGCGGGACGAAGACGACAAGCAGCGTGCCGCGCAGCAAGCGTCCGAACACCCCGCATCCAGCGAATACTACAAGCAACAGGAAGCGTCAGACGCCGCGTTCAGCAATGTGGAGATCACGGAGCGCCTTCAGCGGCTACGCGACCGCTACGCCGGATTGTCGGAGGGTAAGACAGGCACGGATCACAGTCACGACGCAGGCCCCGACAAGCAGAGGGAGGCTCCGGGCGAAGGCCATTCCCGGAGCCGCTAGAGGCAGCGCTTGGCCGATGCGCCTATGTTACCTATTGCGTGCTGACGACGTTCGTCTCCGTTATACGCCGGTTGGCGAATGGCCTGGCCTTCGTGGCGACGAAGTTTGAATTCACACGACGGCATAGCGCCTCCGGCCTATCTGTAGCGCGCTCGTGGAATCCGTTTGCCAAATCTCTCGTCGCTTATGTGCCGCGCCGCAGAGAGCCGCCGCCCGAAAAACACGAGCGTCAGGGAGTTGCATTCCCGCAACCCAGACGACCGGGCGGTATGTGCGAAGAGCAGTGGACCGACTTCAAGGCCGCGTGCGAACGCCGGATCACTTGGCGGCAGTACTTCGAGAAATGGGGAAAGCAGGGGTTGGCGCTTTGAGGCATTGGTATTGGTCCCGTATGTCAAGTTTTGTAGCAAAAAAACTCGACATATTTCCGGGCCGTTTCCAATTTCGAAAGTAGTATGCAGCCGTTCCAAAAACAGCAGAAAATGCGCGGTTTCTCGCTTCGCCCGCATAGGTAAAGGGAACTGTGTTTTGATACCTCAAGGCATCATTAAGTGACTTTGCGTTGTCTTGAGACAACATGTTTGGAGCGAGCGGTGAACGCCGCATCACTTGGCAGCAGTACTTCGCCAAATGGGGGCGGCAGGGGTTGGCGTTGTAGGTGAGCGTCTGTACGCGAGCCCGTAAGGTGCAATATATGAACCCTTAAGCCATTTAAGGTCCCATATATGGGACCTTAAGCATGGCACATGGCCTGATTGGTCGAGGCATGGTTTTCTAACTTTCGCGTATTTGAGGTACGCGAAAGTTAGAAAAAGGCGCCCAGCAAGCACCCTTGGTTTGAAAATGTTCGAGTTGGCGTAGTTGGGCTGCGTTTTCCCGCAACAATTCAAACCGGCGAACGATAGGGCGCTTGAGGGATGGTTTCCCTGCTATCGATCAAAAAGTCGGCGTTTTCTGATCGATAGAAATACCGTCTATCGATCACGATGCTAGCTAAACTATTGATTCAGAGCAGACTTTCAACCAGACATTTTGATTGCCAAATTGTTCTTTACATATAACTAACATATTGTTAGTACAATGGAATTATGAAAATAGAACCAGACATCAAACAAGACATTCAAGCCGCCTTCGATAGAGGGGAGAGCCTGGGCTTGATGGAGCCGATGCTCATCGGCGAGGGCGCACAGGCACGAGGTCATCTCGCCGATCTTGCGCTTGAACTTGGAAAAAAATCATCCGGATTCTGTCGCAGTCTGCCCGAACGGATGATCTCGACTCTTGCCGATCTGGTTAGGTCGATGAATTGCTATTACAGCAATCTCATCGAGGGTCACGATACGCACCCAATCGATATCGAGCGCGCGCTCAAGCACGACTACAGCAAGGACAGGAAAAAGCGCGACCTTCAGCTAGAGGCCAAGGCGCATATTTCCGTCCAGAAATGGATAGATGGCGGCGGATTGAAAGGCCGGGCGGTATCGCGGGAAGGCATTCAGGAAATTCATCGACGCTTTTACGATGAAGTTCCTGATCACCTGAAATGGGTCGAGAACGAAAAGACCAAAGAGCGTCTTCCTGTAGTTCCGGGCGAATTCCGGAAGAACGATGTTCAGGTCGGGCTTCACGTTGCAGTAAGTCCGGGTGCCATTCCCAGATTTCTCACCCGTTTCGAAGAAGCATATGGAAAACTCGGTCCGGCCGCGTCCGTGCTTGCTTCGGCCGCGGCTCATCATCGGCTGGCGTGGATACACCCATTCTTAGATGGTAATGGGCGCGTCGCAAGATTGTTGTCTCATGCAATGTTGCTTGAGACGCTCGATACCTGCGGTGTGTGGTCCATCGCGAGAGGCCTTGCCCGCAACGTCGAAACCTACAAGTCGCTGCTCGCCAATTGCGATTTGCCACGCCGGAACGATCTTGATGGGCGAGGAACGCTCAGCGAGGAAGCTCTGGTCGCTTTCACCGAATTCTTCCTCAAGGCCTGCCTCGATCAAGTGTCGTTCATGGAAAGCCTAATGCAGCCCGACCGGCTACGGACACGCATTCTGGTTTGGGCCGAGGAAGAAGTACGGCTCGGGCAACTACCGATGAAATCGCAGGGAATATTTGAGGCACTGCTATATCGCGGTGAGTTGCCGCGAGGCGAGGTCCAGAACATTCTTAGTATCGGAGAGCGTCAGGCAAGCCGCGTGATTTCCGCTTTGCTCGAAAAAGGCGTGCTTACGTCGAGGAGTACAAAGGCGCCCCTGCATCTCGCATTTCCGGCAGCGCTTGCGTCTCGCTGGATGCCGGGCCTGTTTCCAGAACGGGCGGAATGAAGTTAGTTTGTAGTTCTGGCTATCTAACCAAGTCCTCGCCCATCACAGGCACATCGGCACCTACGGCAACACGCGATCTTGCCGACATGGTGGAAAAAGGCGCGTTGATGCGTAGTGGCGAACGCCGTCACGCGCGCTACCGCGCCAACATCGAACTTCGGCCGGTCCTCCCAGTCTTGATTGACGAGAAAGGGCGGATCGTGGAGGGCGCGCGGGCAACGGAGGTTTGACTCCCAAGCAAAACCTATACTGCAAGTATAGATTTTCGGGCGTTTTCAAACCAATCTGTCATTGGGACAGAAGATAACAACGCGCATGGGCGCTCGTGTTCGTAGTCATGTGAATGCCGCCGGGACGGGTAGGTCCTCTGCCCGGGGTCGAAAGCCTATGCTTCCATTGGCGGGGAGCCTCTGCTCCCCTGGTTGTCCAGAGCCTTTGCTCTAACGGCGGCATTCGTGAAGAACGTTGCTCTTGTTGGATACGATGTCGAGGAGAAGCATTTTGGCCTTGCATGCGTAATTCCTAAGGAATAGCAGGGTCAGAACGGCCAAATCGTTACACAGTCGTTACACAGTACATAAATATATGTGTTATATCAGATAGTTATATACTTTCAGGAAGACTCAAAATCTGTTGCCTTCACGGGCGTGCTGGTTCAAGTCCGGCCAGGGGCACCAAGCTTCGTGCGCGAAGCGAGCGAAGCTTGCCCGGCGTAGCCTCCTTCTGGCGAAGCCGGGCTGCCTGCCGCGCGCTACCTTGGCGCAGCCAGTCTTCGCAGCTTCGGCTGGCGCAGCGCTTGCTATTCCTTCTCTTGTCAGACGGCTCTTGCCCCGTTTCGGGACAACAGAAGGATTCGACCATGCTGCGCAGCGGCGCCAAACTCCTCGTCAACTCGGCCTTGTCCGTGCTGCCCCCGCGTGCCCGCGCCGGTTTCAAGCGCTACCACGAGCTGCACTATTGGCGCGGCGTCACCCGCCCCATCCGTCACGACCGCACCAGGCTGGAACACGAGCGCGCCCATTACGAGCACTTCTTCACCCAATTCTTCGGCCTTACCCGCGCCGATTACGCCGGCAAGGCGCTGCTCGACATCGGCTGCGGCCCTTGCGGCAGCCTGGAATGGGCGACGGAAGCGCGCCAGCGCGTCGGCCTCGATCCTTTGGCCGACGATTACCGCAAGCTGGCCGACGACAAGCAGACCATGACCTATTGCAACGCGCCCTCCGAAGCCATTCCCTATCCGGACGGGCATTTCGACAGCGTCTCGAGCTTCAACAGCCTCGACCATGTCGATGACGTGGAAGCCACGGTGCGCGAGATCAAGCGCGTCACCGCGCCGGGCGGCCGTGTGCTCCTGATCGTCGAGATCGGCCATGCGCCGACCCCGACCGAACCCCATGACCTCGACGAAGGCGTGCTGGACCTGTTTGCGCCGGAATTCGAGCCCGTCAGCGTGCGCAGTTTCGGCGTGCGCCCGGACCACAACCTCTACGCCTCGCTCCTGGACGACGTGCCCCATGAAAAGGGCGAACCGGGCATCCTCTGCGCCCGTCTGGAGCGCGTTTAAAGCTTCGCCTTCGAGGGCGCCCGCCAGCGCCTCACGATGTTCGCCAATTCCTCCTTGCTGATCTCCGTATGCTTCCAGGCATAGGAGAAGGCGGCGTGACGACTTTGCGCGGTGCGCGTACCGGTAAGGTCACGGAAGCGGATGCGCATCGGCATCACCGAACCCTGGCCCAGCACGATGGCCTCGCGGTCGCCCAACAGCGGCAGGAAATCCAACAGGTCGAGCGTACCTTCATTGGTGTTGGCGCGCACCACGGCCTGGTCGCGCTCGGTGGAAAGCCGCATGGCGATCACGGTCGAGCATTGCGACAGGATGGTGGTGTCCAGTTCCGAAGGCCGCTGGGTGATCAGCGCCAGCGAGACGCCGTATTTGCGCCCCTCCTTGGCGATGCGTGAAAGGGCCTGGCGCGTCGGCATGAAGTGTACCCCGGCATCGGCCGGGGCATAACGGTGCGCCTCCTCGCAGACCAAGAGGATCGGCAGGCGCGACTCGCTCCAGCTGGCCAGGTCGAAGGCCAGCCGCGATACCACCGAAATCACCACGTCCATGATCTCGCCGGGCACGGTGGAAAGGTCGAGCACGGTGATCGGCTTGCCGCCCACCGGCACGCGGAAGAGGCGCCCCAGCACGTCGGCCATGGTGTCTTCGATCATCAAGCTGCCGAACATGAAGCTGTAGCGGGAATCGCTGACCAGGGTTTCGATGCGGCTTTTCAGCCGCTTGTAGGGCAGGGTGTTGAGCGTGCGCTCCAGCCGCCCCAGCTGCTCGTCGATATAGGCGATGAGATCGGCCAGGCGGAAGGGCACCGGCGTATCGACGGTGATGCATTGCGCCTCGATCGCGCGCCGCACCCGGCCGCTGGACGAATCGGAATAGCGGCGCTTGGCCCACACCACCGCATCGGAGAGGATTTCCATTTCCGCGTCGCGGTGTTCGTCGGTGCTGGCGAAGGCGGCGGCCAGCTCGTGGAAGTTGAGCAGCCAGAAAGGCAGGTTGAGGCTGGAAGGATCGATCGCCTCGGCCTCGGCGCTGAAAGCGGCGGCATATTCGCCGTGGATGTCGAGCACCACCACGCGGGCCTGACGGTATTCCGGCAGCAGCGCGCGCAGGATGCAGATCAGCGCCGAGGACTTGCCGCAGCCGGTGGTGCCGACGATCAGGAAATGCTTGCCGAAGAGATCGTCCACCAGAAGCCGTGCCGGCACGTCGGCGTGCTGGTAGAGCGCGCCCACCTCGATGGTGGCCGAATCCGGCTGGCTGTAGCACAGGGTCAGGGCCTCGCGGTCGGCCAGCACGACGCCGTCGCCGATGGTGGGCAGGTTGGTGACGCCGCGGCGGAAGATGCGCCGCCGGTTTTGCGGCTCGGTCGTGATCTCGCCCGCCAGATTCAGCTCGATCAGGTTGATCTCCTCGGTGCCCGTGGCCGCGTCCGGCATGGGCACGCTGACGGCGGAGACGATGCCGACCACGGTGGCGTGCGGCGTGGGAATGGTCACGGTGGCGCCGATCTCGACGCGCTGCAGGACGGGCGACTTGTCCACGATGGCCACGGCCTGGGCGCCCGATACCGAAACGACATGGCCGACGCGGGCCGCCGCATTGGGGCTGAAGGCGGAGGCTGCCGCCGAGTTTGCTCCGGCATGACTCATGACGCGTTCTCCCGCGCACCGGCGGCGGCCGCCGGAATCGTAAAGGTGACGGTGGTGCCCCGGGCCTCGGCGCTTTCGAGCCGCAATGCGCCGCCATGCCGTTCCACCAGCGCCTTGGCGATGGGCAGGCCGAGTCCGGTGCCCTGGCTCTCGCGCGAACGGCCGGCATTGACCTGGCCGAACGGCTTCAGCGCCACGGCGATGTCCTCCGGGCTCATGCCGATGCCGCTGTCGCTGACGCTGACGGCGACGCCGCCGTCCTCGATCGGCGCGGCGGTGACGGTGATGCGCCCGCCCTTGGGCGTGAATTTGTAGGCGTTGCCGACGAGGTTGGCGACGATCTGTTTCACCCGCCGCCCGTCCGCCTGCACCATCGGCAGGTTCTGGGGCAGGTTGACGAAGAGCAGTTGCCCCTTTTCGGCGATGCGATGTTCGACCAGCGACACGGCGCCGACGATCAGTTCGCGCAAGGAATGCGGCGCCAGGTCGAGTTCGAAGGTGCCGCTCTCGATCTTGGCGACGTCGAGAATGTCGCCGATGATGGCGAGCAGATGCTTGCCGGCGCCGTTGATCAGGCGGGCATATTCGGCGGTCTTGGCCGCCGGCGTGCCCGGGCCGCCTAGCAGATCCGAAAAGCCGATGATGGCGTTGAGCGGCGTGCGCAGCTCGTGGCTCATATTGGCGAGGAATTCGGACTTGGTGCGGCTGGCCAGCGCCTGCTCCATGGCGGCCGCCCGCCAGGCCCGCTCGCCGCGTTTGCGCGACACGCATTGGCCCAGGTCGAAGGTGTAGCGGGAGAGCAAAGAAGCCCGCTCGCGGTGCGAACGGCGATGGCCATCCATGTTGAAACTACCCTCGTGCCCCGTGCACGAATGGCGAGGTTAACAAGCCGGCACTAAGCATCCTTTAAGACGCAACACACGGACGGGTACAACCTCTGGAGGTTGTACCCGTTCCGCGTGTCTCTTAACGAGTGCCGAACGCCCCTGCTATACGGCTGTTCTGCTTACGCTTTCTGCGGTGCCGGGAAGCCGCGGTCGCGCATCAAGGCATCGACGGTGGCATCGCGGCCGCGGAAGGCACGGTAGGCCTCGGCCGCGTCGACCGAATTGCCCTTCGAGATGATGTCGTCGTGCAGCTTCCGGCACAGCCCCTTGTCGTAGAAGCCGCCGGGCGCTTCCTGGAAGGCTTCGGCCGCATCGGCCACCAGCACGTCGGCCCAGATGTAGACGTAATAGCCCGCGGCATAGCCCTCGCCGGAGAAGATATGCCCGAAATGCGGCAAGCGGTGGCGCATGACGATCTCCTCGGGCATGCCGATCTCGGCCAGCGCCTGTTTCTCGTAGGCGCGCGGCTCGACCGGCGTGGCACCCAGAAGGTGCAGCTTCATGTCGAGGATGGCGGAGGCCAGATACTCGACCGTGTCGAAGCCCTGGTTGAAGGTCTTGGAGGCCTTGATCTTGGCCACCAGCGCATCCGGCATGGGCTGTCCGCTCTCGGCGTGCCGCGCGAAGCGCGACAGCACTTCATGGGTCGGCAGCCAGTGCTCGTTGAGCTGGCTGGGGAACTCGACGAAATCCCGCACCACGCCGGTGCCCGCCAGCGTCGGGTAGGTGACATCGGAATTCATGCCGTGCAAGGCGTGGCCGAATTCGTGGAACATGGTGGAGGCGTCGTCCCACGAGATCAGGATCGGCTTGTCCGGCGCGCCCGGCACGAAGTTGGTGTTGTTGGAGACGATGGGCTGTATCGGACGCTTGAAGCGTTCCTGGGTGCGGTATTCGCTCATCCAGGCGCCGGAGCTCTTGCCCGCCCGCGCATAGGGATCGAAGTACCACAGCGCGACGTGTTGGCCGTTCCGCGTCACCTCGAAGACGCGGATGTCCTTGGTGACGGCGGGCAGGCCGTGCACTTCCGCGAACTGGAGCCCGTGCACCTGGCCCGCCGCCCAGAACATGCCTTCGCGGATCTTGTCGAGCTGCAAATAGGGTTTGATGGCGCTTTCGTCGAGGTCGTATTTCGCCTTGCGCACCTTCTCGGCATAGAAGCGGTAGTCCCAGGGGGCGATCTTGATGCCAGCGCCTTCGGCGTCGGCGATCTTCTGCATGTCGGCGACTTCTTCGTGCACGCGGCCCACCGCCGGCGCCCACACCTTCATCAAGAGATCCATCACCGCCTCGGGCGTCTTGGCCATCTGGTAGTCGGTGATCCAGTGGGCGAAGCTGGGGTAACCGAGCAGTTTGGCCTTTTCGGCGCGCAGGGCGAGGATCTTGGGAATGACGGCGTTGTTGTCGTGGGCGTTGCCGTTGTCGCCGCGCGAGGTCCACATGCGGAAGGCCTTTTCGCGCAGCTCCCGCCGCGTCGAATAGGTCAGGAAAGGCTCGATCGCCGAACGGGTGTTGGCGAAGAGGTACTCGCCCTCCTGCTTCTTCTCCGCGGCCGCCGCTGCGGCCGCTTCCTTCAGCCAGCCGGGCAGGCCGTCGAGTTCGGTGTCTTCCAGGACCATCGCTTCGTCTTCCTCGTCGCCCAGCTCGTTCTGTCCGAACTGGGTGTAGAGCTTGGCCAAGTCCTGGTTGATGGCGGCCAGCCGCTTCTTGTCCTCGTCGGAAAGGGCTGCCCCCTGGCGGGTGAAGTTGCGATAGACCACCCAGACGAGGCGCTGCTGCTCGGGCGAGAGGCCGCTCGATTCGCGCGCCTCATAGACCGCCTTGATGCGGGCGAAGAGCTTGCCGTTCTGCACCACTTCGTCGCCGAAGGCGGCCAGCACCGGCGTCATCTCCTGCTCGACCTTGCGCATCTCCTCGTTGTTCATGGTCGAGGTGTAGATGTTGAAGAAGCTGCCGACGCGGTTCAGCGCCCGGCCGGTGTCCTCCAGCGCTGCGATGGTGTTGGCGAAGCTGGGCGCCGCCTTGTTGTTCGCGATTTTGGCGATTTCGGCGCGGTCGCGCGCAATGCCTTCCAGGATGGCCGGTTTGAACGCGGCGATCCTGACGAGACGGAAGTCTGGCACGCCGCCATAAGGCCCCGTCCAAGGGGAAAGCATGGCGAATTTCCGGGTAGCTGCCTGCATCGGTTCCAAAGCCGCAAAAGCCGTCACGGCCGCCGAAGCTAGCAGAAATGTGCGTCTTTGCATGGGTTCCCTTCGCTGGCGATATTGCCAAAGACGACTTTGGCCCGTCCCGGCGGGAAAGTTCAAATCAAGCCGCCGTGTGCGCAGCCGCGTCAGGATGTCATAGGTCAAAACAGGTAAGGGGAATACTTCTCCCAATGCGTGTTCCGGTATGATCGCGCAACGGCCGCAAACGCCGCGGCCGCGGGAGAACCGCCGTGCGTCTGACTTTGCATACGGATTATGCGCTGCGCATGTTGATGCTGCTGGCGCTCGAACCGGATGAGCTGCATACTATTGCCAGCGTCGCCCAGCGCTACCGCATCTCGCGCAACCACCTGATGAAGGTGGCGCAGACCCTGATTCAAGCCGGTTTCGTGGAAAGCGTGCGCGGCCGGCACGGCGGCCTCAAGCTGGGCATGGAACCGTCGTCGATCAAGATCGGTGCCGTGGTGCGCGCCACCGAGGACGGTTTTGCCTTGGTGGAATGCTTCGATCGCCAGCGCAACACTTGCGTGGTTACCCCGGCTTGCGGCCTGCGCAAGCCGCTGGACGAAGCGGTGCAGGCCTTCCTGGCGGTGCTCGACAAGGCCACGCTGGCGGATGTGGCGCATAATCCGGGGCGCGCCACCCGCATCCGCAAGCTGCTCAACGACGGGGCCCAGGCCAGTGCGTGAAACGTCCCGTTTGGACAAGCAGCGGGAGTTGGATTAGAAAAAAGAAAGAGAGCCGCCGGACTCAGTCACGGACGGGGGCTCCGGAACCGCTCACAGACTTCGATGGCCAGGATGGGCCGCAGCGAAACAACCGAAACCAAGAAGCCTTCGAACCGCAAGCAGCGCGGCGCCACCACCATTCACGACGTGGCGCGCAAAGCCGGCGTTTCGCCGATGACGGTCTCGCGCGTGGTCAACGGCGAGAAGAACGTGCGCCCGGTGACGCGCGCCGCCGTGCTCTCGGCGGTCAAGGCGCTGAACTACGCGCCCAATCCCGCGGCACGCAGCCTCGCCGGCGCCGAAGCGGCGCGGATCGGCCTGATCTATTCCAACCCCAGTGCCGCCTATCTTACCGAATTCCTGGTGGGCGCGCTGGACGAGGCCAGCCGCACCAGCGTGCAGATCATGCTGGAGAAGTGCGACGCCACCAGCGCTGCCGAACGCGCCGCCGTGAAGAAGCTGGTGGCATCGGGCGCGGCGGGCGTCATCCTGCCGCCGCCCTTATGCGAATCGGAAGATGTGCTCAATGAGCTGAAACTGGCCGGCCTGCCGACGGTGGCCGTCGCCACCGGCAGTTTCGGAACACAGGCCAGCTGCGTGCGCATCGACGACTGCGCCGCGGCCATGGAGATGACGAATTATCTTCTGGAACTCGGTCACCGGCGCATCGGCTTCATCAAGGGCCATCCCAACCAGACGGCCTCGACCGAACGCGAGCGCGGCTTCCTCAAGGCGCTGGAGGAAGCCGGATTGAAAGGCGATCCGGCTTTGGTGATCCAGGGCTATTTCAGCTACCGCTCCGGGCTCGATGCGGCCGAAACGCTGTTGTCGCGGCGCCCGCTGCCCACGGCCGTCTTCGCCAGCAACGACGACATGGCCGCAGCCGTGGTTTCGGTGGCCCATAGAAAGGGCATGGACGTGCCGCGCGACCTTTCCGTGGTGGGCTTCGACGATACTTCCATCGCCACCACCATCTGGCCGGAGCTGACCACCATCCGCCAGCCGATCACCGCCATGGCCGAGGTCGCACTCGATCTGGTCGTACGCGCCATCCGTACCACCAAGAAGAACGGCGGCGAAGCCAAGCCGGTGGACCATTTGGTCACCTATTCCCTGGTCAAGCGCGGTTCGGCGGCGGCGCCCAAGGCGCCCTGAAGGGCGTCTTTGCGTTACCGTTACCAATGCGCTTTATTCGCCTTCCAGGGAAGGAGCACCGTATGACCGAATATCTGCCGCAGGACTGGCGGGACGCGATGCTTCTGGGGCGCATCCTGAGCACCGAAGGCCCCACGCCCGTCCTGGTGACGAAGGGCCGGCTGATCGACATTTCCGGCACCGCTCCGACCGTGTCGCAGTTGCTGAACTTCTGGAACGGGGTTCCGCCCCAAGGGCGCGATCTCGGTCCGCTGGAAGAAACGGTTTTCAAGCGCGCCTGGGAAGGCGAGGGGGTGCCGAAGCTGCTGGCGCCCATCGACCTGCAATGCATCAAGGCGGCGGGCGTGACCTTCGCGGTCTCGGCGGTCGAACGGGTGATCGAGGAACGGGCCCGCGGCGAGGCCGGCAAGGCCGAAGCCATCCGCGGGGCCCTGCGCGACCGCGTCGGCGCCGACCTCCGTTCGGTGAAACCGGGTTCGCCCGAAGCCGCCAGGCTGAAAGAGGCGATGATCGCCGACGGCTTATGGTCGCAATACCTGGAAGTGGCCATCGGCCCCGATGCCGAGGTCTTCACCAAGGCGCCGTGCCTGTCCGCGGTGGGCTGGGGCGACTTCATCGGCGTGCGCTCCGATTCCGTATGGAACAATCCCGAGCCCGAGATCGTCATCGTCTGCGACGCCCAAGGCCGCGCCCTGGGTGCCGCTCTCGGCAACGACGTCAATTTGCGCTGCTTCGAGGGCCGCAGTGCGCTGCTGCTGGGCAAGGCCAAGGACAACAACGCCAGTTGCGCCATCGGCCCCCTCATCCGCCTGTTCGACGCCTCCTTCGGTATGGACGACGTGCGCCGCGCCACGGTGCGTCTGGAGGTGGAAGGCGAAGACGGCTTCAAGCTCGCCGGTTCTTCTTCGATGAGCCTGATCAGCCGCGATCCGCTGGATCTGGCGGCCCAGACCCTCGGCAGGCATCATCAGTATCCTGACGGTTTTGCCCTGTTCCTCGGCACCATGTTCGCCCCCGCCGAAGACCGCGATGCCGAAGGAAGCGGCTTCACCCACAAGCCGGGCGACGTGGTGCGGGTTTCTTCCGGGAAACTGGGCGTCTTGGAGAACAAAGTGGTCCATTGCGACCAGGCCCCGCCCTGGAAATCCGGCATCGGCGCCTTGATGGAAAATCTGGCGGCACGCGGTCTGCTTAAGCCCATGGAGAAAAAGATTTGAGCGACACGAAGAACCTCAAGCACCTCGTCGGCGGGCAATGGCTGGAGGGCAAGCCCGGCAGCGAAAGCCTGAACCCGTCCGATACGCGCGACGTGGTGGCGCGCGCTCCCGTCGATGACGGCACGGCCATGCGTGCGGCGATTGCGGCGGCCACGGATGCTTTCCCGGCCTGGGCGGGGGCCACGCCCGAATTCCGCTCCGACATTCTGGACCGCGCCGGCAGCGCCATCCTCGCCCGCCGCGAAGAACTGGGGCGCCTGTTGTCGCGCGAAGAGGGCAAGACCGTGCCCGAAGGCATCGGCGAAGTCGTGCGCGCCGGGCGCATCTTCAAATTCTTCGCCGGCGAGGCTTTACGGCCGCGCGGGCTGACCGTCGATTCCACCCGTCCCGGCATCGAATGCGCCACCTATCGCGAGCCGCTCGGCGTCGTCGGCCTGATCTCGCCATGGAATTTCCCCATCGCCATTCCGGCCTGGAAATCGGCGCCCGCGCTCGCCTTCGGCAATACGGTGGTGTTGAAACCCGCCTCGCTGACCCCCGCCATCGCCGCCGCCATGGCGGAGATCCTGGTGGAAGCAGGCGCGCCCAAGGGCGTCTTCAACCTGGTGTTCGGCGGCAGCGCCGCGGGCAACGCCCTGGTCAAGGGCGAGCGCGTCGCCGCCATCAGCTTCACCGGTTCGCAGGCGGTGGGCTCCGGCATCGGCAAGCTGGCGATGGAGCGCCAGGCGCGCGTGCAACTCGAAATGGGCGGCAAGAATCCGCTGCTTGTGCTCGACGACGCCGAGTTCGACCGCGCCGTAATGTGCGCCGTGGACGGCGCCTTCTTCGCCAGCGGCCAGCGCTGCACGGCTTCGAGCCGCATCATCGTCACGCAAGGGATCTACGAGCGCTTCGTGGCGGCGATGGCGGAAAAGCTGAAAAGCCTGAAGGTGGGCGACGCCCTCGACCCCGCAACCAATATCGGTCCCGTCTCCAGCGAAGCCCAATTGAAGACGGCCCTTGATTACGTCGCCATCGCGGTCCGGGAAGGGGCGCGCCTGGTCACCGGCGGCGAGGCGCTCAAGCTGGAGAAGCCCGGCTACTACGTCTCCCCCGCGCTCCTGGCCGACACCAGGCAACAGATGCGCATCAATTGCGAAGAGGTGTTCGGTCCGGTCGCCAGCTTGGTGAAGGTGAAGGATTACGACGAGGCGCTGGCGGTGGCCAATGCCGGCGAGTTCGGCCTTTCGGCGGGCATCTGCACCGCCTCGCTCAAGCACGCGCACCATTTCGTGCGCCATGTGCGGGCGGGCGTCACCATGACCAACCTGCCCACGGCGGGCATCGACTACCACGTTCCCTTCGGCGGCACGCGCAAATCGAGCTACGGTCCGCGCGAGCAGGGCACAGCGGCGATCGAATTCTACACACTGACGAAGACCTCCTACACCTGGGCCTGAGACCATGGATAAACCGAAAAAACGCTTCCGTTCGCGCGACTGGTTCGACGATCCCGCACGCGCGGATATGGTGGCGCTGTATCTCGAGCGCTGGATGAATTCCGGCTTCACGCCCGCGGAGTTCCGCTCCGGACGCCCCATCGTCGGCATCGCCCAGTCGGGCAGCGACCTCAATCCCTGCAACGTCGTGCACCTGACGCTGGCACAGCGCGTACGCGACGGCATTCGCGACGCCGGCGGGATTGCGCTGGAATTCCCCACCCATCCCTTGTTCGAGAATTGCCGCCGCCCCACGGCGGCACTCGACCGCAATCTCGCCTATCTCGGCCTGGTCGAAATCCTGCACGGCTATCCGCTCGATGCGGTGGTGCTGACCACGGGCTGCGACAAGACCACGCCCAGCGCCATCATGGCCGCCTCCACCGTCGATATTCCCGCCATCGTGCTGTCGGGCGGGCCCATGCTCGACGGCTGGTTCGAGGGCGAGCTGGCGGGCTCGGGCACGGTGATCTGGCGAAGCCGCAAGAAGCTCGGCGCCGGCCAGATCACCGAGGAAGAATTCATCGACATCGCCGCTTCCACGGCTCCTTCGCTGGGGCATTGCAACACCATGGGCACGGCCTCCACCATGAACGCGGTGGCCGAAGGGCTGGGCATGTCGCTGCCCGGCTGCGCGGCCATCCCCGCGCCTTATCGCGAGCGCGGCCAATACGCTTACGAGACCGGCAGGCGCATCGTCGAGATGGCCTATGAAGACCTCACGCCCTCGAAGATTCTCACACGCCAGGCTTTCCTCAACGCCATCGCCCTGATCGCCGCCATCGGCGGTTCCACCAACGCCCAGCCGCACATCAACGCCATGGCGCTGCACGCCGGCGTCGAGATCGCGCCCGAAGACTGGATGGCGGCGCACGACATCCCGCTCTTGGTCAACATGATGCCCGCCGGGAAATACCTGGGCGAACGCTTCTTCCGTGCCGGCGGCGTGCCTGCCGTGCTGTGCGAACTGGCCAGGGCGGGCCGCATCGATACGGGCGTGATGACGGTCACCGGCAAGAGCCTGGGCGCCGACATCGAAGGCCGCGATTCCACCGACCGCGAAATGATCGCGGCCTATGAAACGCCGCTGGCCGAACATGCCGGCTTCATGGTGATGACGGGCAATCTGTTCGATTTCGCCATCATGAAGTCGAGCGTGATCTCCGAGGAATTCCGCAAACGCTATCTTTCGGAACCCGGCCGCGAAGGCATCTTCGAGGGCCGCGCCATTGTCTTCGACGGCGCCGGCGATTACCACGCGCGCATCAACGATCCCGCCCTCGAGATCGACGAGCGCTGCATCCTGGTGATGCGCGGCGCCGGCCCCATCGGCTGGCCCGGTTCGGCCGAGGTGGTCAACATGCAACCGCCGGATGCGCTTTTGAAAAAAGGCGTCACCAGCCTTCCCACCATCGGCGACGGGCGCCAGTCGGGCACCTCCGAGAGCCCCTCCATCCTCAATGCCTCGCCGGAAAGCGCGGCGGGCGGCGGGCTCGCCTGGCTCAAGACCGGCGACGTCATCCGCATCGATCTGGGCAAGGGCCGTTGCGACGCCCTCATTTCCGAGGAAGAGATCGCGCGCCGCAAAACTGAGGCGCCGCCGCCCATTCCGGAAAGCCAGAGTCCCTGGCAGGAGCTTTATCGCGCCACCGTCAGTCAACTCGACAAGGGCGCGGTCATGGAGTTGGCACTGCGGTATCGCGGCATCGCTTTCAAGCCGCCGCGCCACAACCATTGACAGAATCGGGAATTACACCGTCAATCCTTTGCCAAAGATGGCGGCATGGACCAAATGCCGCTTGTGGGTTGATAACGCTGTCACTACGGTCCCGCGGACAAATACGTTAGGGTGCGCCGCCCAGCGGAACGCAGGGTCCGCGACCAGCCGTATCCTCGGGAGAATCAGGGGACCGCAGGTCCGAGAGAGGGGTTTTCGATGGCCAAATCCAATACAGGACTTGTTGTATCGTTGACGGTCGCCGCCACGCTCGGCGGCCTCTTGTTCGGTTATGACACGGCCGTAATTTCCGGCGCCACCGACGCCATCACCTACAATTTCGTCGAGCCCCGCCACCTGGCGGAAAGCACCGCGAATTTCCTCTCCGGTCTGGCCATCGCCTGCGCCCTGCTCGGTTGCGTCCTGGGCGCCGCCCTCGCGGGCCCCATCTCCACCGGTATCGGCCGCAAGGGCGGCCTGCTGATCGCCGGCATGCTGTTCTTCGTGTCGAGCCTGGGTGCCGGCTATCCCGAGTTCTTCTGGAGCATCTTCGGCGCCGTTCACGAGAAGGCGCTGCCCGCCTTCATCTTCTACCGCCTGATGGGCGGCACGGCCATCGGCATGGCCTCGATGCTGGCGCCCATGTACATCGCCGAGGTAGCGCCGCCCAAGTCGCGCGGCATGCTGGTGACCTTCCAGCAGATCGCCATCGTGGTGGGCATCAACCTGGTCTATTTCGTCAACTTCTTCATCCAATCCGGCCGCAGCCACGAATTCCTGATGAACGACGGCTGGCGCTTCATGCTGGCTTCGGCGGCCATTCCGGCCACGCTGCTGATCGTCTTCATGCTGATCGTGCCCGAGACGCCGCGCTTTCTGGTGCTCAAGGACCGCGACGGCGAGGCGCTCGCCCTGCTTAAGCGGCTGATGGGCGAGGATGCGGAAAAGACGCTGGCCGAGATCAAGGACACGCTGGTCGAGCACACCCGTCCTTTGTTGAGCTTCGGCTGGAAGGTGCTGATTGTCGGCGTCATGCTGTCGATCTTCCAGCAGGCGGTGGGCATCAATGCGGTGCTCTATTTCGCCCCGCATATGTTCGAGAACATGGGCTCGACCACCACCGAGGCGTTCTCGCAGTCGGCCTGGTTCGTCGGCGTGACCATGACGCTGTTCACCCTGGGGGCGACCTTCACCGTCGACAAGCTGGGGCGCAAGCCGCTGCTGGTCGCCGGCGCCGTGATCATGGCGGCCGCCATGATCACGCTCGGCTGCCTGTTCAACTGGCATCTGGTCAACGCCACGGGCGCCGCCGCCGGCAGTGCGGCGGGCGGTTCCTCCTACGTCGCCATTTCGGCGGTGGTCGTCTACATCATCGGCTTCTCCTTCTCCTGGGGGCCGGTGACCTGGGTGATGCTGTCCGAGATCTATCCCAACTCGATCAAGGGCAAGGCGATGTCGATCGGCGTGGCGGCGCAGTGGATCGCCAACTTCGTCGTTTCGCAGACCTTCCCGATGATGGACGGGTCCTCGGCGCTGAACGCGGCCTTCAACCACGGCTTCGCCTATTGGCTGTACGGCGTGGGGGCGCTCTTGGCCGCCTTCTTCGTGCTGCGCTTCGTGCCCGAAACCAAGGGCCGCAGCCTGGAAGCCATCGAACATCTGTGGCACCGCAAGGAAACGAAAGCCGGGAAATGATCGTACTGACACGGGGCGGAATGCAGCTCGAGATTGCCCCCGAGATGGGTGGAGCGGTCACACGCTTCGATTTCGAAGGCCGGGAGGTGATGCGGGCGGCGCCCAAAGGCGTCTTGAATCCGCTCGACTGCTGCTGTTTCCCGCTGGTGCCTTATGCCAACCGCATCGACAAGGGCGTACTGAAATTCGAGGGCAAGGAGATCCGCCTACCCCTCAATTTCGGCGACCATCCCCATTCCCTGCACGGCCACGGCTGGCAGACCGCCTGGCGGGTGGAGACGGTGTCGAAGGACGGCGCCAGCCTCGCCTTCGACCACGCCCCCGACGCCTGGCCCTGGGCCTATACGGCCGAGCAGGTCTTTACCCTCGCCGACAACGGGGCGCGGATGGCGCTTTCGCTGCGCAATCGCGACGACAAGCCGATGCCTTTCAGCCTCGGCTTCCATCCCTATTTCCCCCGGGGGGCGGGCTCGCTGCTCAAAGCCGACGTGGCCGGCATGTGGCAGTCCGATTCCACCTTGATGCCTACCGTTCACGCCACGGGCTCGCCGCTGATCGACCTGCCGCACGGCCAGGTCGTCTCCAAGGCCCCCTTCGTGGACAACACCTATACCGGCTGGCGCGGTCCGGCGCGCATCGAGCAGCCCGAACTGGGGCTCTCGATCGGCCTCGAGGCATCGCCGGAATGCCGCTTCTTCCACGTCTTCATTCCGGAGGGCCAGAACTACTTCTGTGCCGAGCCCACCACGGCGATGCCCAACGCCTTCAACCGGCCGGAAAAACCGGCGGTGACGGGTGCGCATGTGCTGGATCCGGGTGCCGCCTTCGCCATTGAAATGCGCCTCGGCGTTCGCAAGCTTTAGTTCGGGTGTTTTTTCGCGTTAAGGCCCCGCCCGTCAGCCCCTCGAAAGGTCGACGTATGACGACGCATTCTATCCGTAGAAACCTGTCCCAGCAGCCGCGCCGGGCGCGTCTCGCCGCGCTGCTGCTCGCCGCAACGCTCGGCGCCTGCTCGTCGATGCCCAAGGTGTCCGACGTCACCTCGCTGTTCGGCGGCGGGGAGGAGACGCCTGCGCCGGCCGCCCAAGCGGTGCCTGCTGCCCCGTCCGCAGCGCCGGCCGCCGCCCCGGCCGGGATCGATTTTGCCACCTCGAACCAGATTCATCCCGGCATCTGGCCGCTGTCGCCGCCGCCTGCCCGCGACCCCGCCATCGAGGCCGACGTAACGCACCTCATCTCCCAGATGACGCTGGAAGAGAAGGTGGGGCAGATTCTGCAGCCCGACATCTCCGGCGCCACGCCGGACGATGTGCGGCGCTATCACCTGGGTTCCGTCCTCAACGGCGGCGACAGCGCCCCGGGCGGCAATCTGCGCGCCAAGCCGGCCGAATGGCTGAAGGCGGCGGATGCCTATTACGACGCCTCGGCGGGCGACCGCCTGCACATTCCGGTGCTCTGGGGCATCGATGCGGTGCACGGCAACAACCACATCGTCGGCGCCACCATTTTCCCGCACAACATCGCCCTGGGGGCGATGCGCGACCCCGAGCTGCTGCGCAGGATCGGCGAGATCACCGCGCAGGAAATCCGCATCACCGGCCAGGACTGGACCTTTGCCCCCACCATCGCGGTGGTGCGCGACGACCGCTGGGGCCGCACCTATGAAGGCTATTCGGAGGATGCGGGGCTGGTCTCGCAGGACGCCGCGGCGATGATCGAAGGCCTGCAAGGCACACCCGGCACGCCCGATTTCCTCGGCAACGGCCATGTGCTGGCCTCGGCCAAGCATTACCTCGGCGACGGCGCCACCGACCAGGGCATCAACGAAGGCGACACGCTCTACGGCGAACCGGCGCTGCGCGACATTTTCGCGGCGCCTTACCGCGCCGCCATCGCCGCAGGCGCCCAGAACGTGATGGCGTCCTATTCGAGCTGGCGCGGCACCAAGATGCACGCCGACAAGCCGCTCTTGGAAGACGTGTTGCGCGGCCGGCTGGGCTTCGACGGCTTCACCGTCAGCGATTACCAGGGTTTCGCCCAGGTGCCGGGCTGTACGGCGAGCGATTGCCCGCAATCCTTCAATGCCGGCGTGGACATGTACATGACCTCCGCACAGACCTGGAAGACGCTCTACGGCAATCTGGTCAACGAAGTCAGCGCCGGAACCGTCCCGATGGCGCGGCTCGACGAAGCGGTGGCGCGCATCCTCAGGGTCAAGCTGCGCATGGGCCTGATGACGGCAGGCAGGCCCTCGGCCCGTCCCTTCGGCGGGCGTTTCGATCTGCTGGGCTCGCCCGCGCATCGCGACGTGGCACGCCAGGCGGTGCGCGAATCCCTGGTACTGCTCAAGAACGACGGCGGGCTTCTGCCGCTGTCGCCGCGCGCCCATGTGCTGGTGGCGGGCGACGGCGCCGACAACATGATGAAGCAGACCGGCGGCTGGACCATCGGCTGGCAGGGCAACAACAACCGCCGCGCCGATTTCCCGGGCGCCACCACCATCTTCGAGGGCATCAAGGCGAAGGCGGCGGCGGCGGGGGGCACCGCCACGCTGAGCGAGAACGGCAGCTTTACCGAACGGCCGGACGTGGCTGTGGTGGTGTTCGGCGAAGATCCTTATGCCGAAGGCGCGGGTGACATTGCCGACCTCGACTACCAGTCCGGCAGCAAGCGCGATCTCAAGCTGCTGCAGCGCCTCGAGGCCCAGGGCATCCCCATCGTGGCCGTGTTCCTCTCGGGACGGCCGCTTTACGTCACGCCCGAGATCAACGCCTCCAACGCCTTCGTGGCGGCCTGGCTGCCGGGCTCGGAAGGCGAAGGCGTCGCCGATCTGTTGTTCTCCAAGCCGGACGGCTCGGTGGCCTACGATTTCCGCGGCAGGCTCGCCTATTCCTGGCCGCGCGCGCCCGACCAGACGGGGCTGAACGCCGACACCGAGCCTTACGACCCCTTGTTCGCCTTCGGCTACGGCCAGAGCTATGGAGCCCCGCGCAACATCGGCAAGCTGCCGGAAGCCGCACACGGCGTTCAGGCCGGCGACCGCAGGACCCTCTTGGATGCCGGCACCATGCCGTCGGGCTGGAGCGTCCTGGCGGCGGGCCGGCGCCTTGTCGCCTCGGCTTCGGGGTACGGCCTCTCCGTGCGCCGCAACGATGCCGAATTGACGGCAAGCTGGTCGGGCAGGCCTCCGGCCAGCCTGGCGATCGCGGGCGCGCCCGCCAATTTCGTCAGCGAAGCCGAACGCAACATGAGCTTGTCGTTGACGCTCAAGGTGGAGACGCCGCCAAGCGATACCGTGGTGCTGGCGATGGGATGCGGTCCGCTCTGCGGCGGCAAGCTCGATGTCTCCCGCGTGTTGCGCAATGCCGCAGGCAAGGGCTGGATCACGCTCAGCGTGCCGCTCGGTTGCCTGCGCGCCGCAGGCGCCGATCTCGCCAATGTCTCCACGCCCTTCGCGCTGACCACCGGCGGCAAGCTGGCGCTTTCGCTCCTGGCCGTGAAGATCGGGCGCACGGGCGATGCCCTGTCCTGCGCTGCCGTACCCCCGGTAACGGCGGCGACGGTGGTGACGGCGCCTTCGGCGAAGAAAAAAGCGGTATCCGTCCGTGAACGGAAGAAGCACGGCCCGTCTTCGCGCCGCACGCACCGCCATCGTTAGGAGACAAGGCCGGCGCGAAGGCGCTTTTCCGCCCCGCCACCGGCACGTCACGCTGTTGTGATACGGACAAACCGGCCCACAAGCCGAAGCGGCCGGCACGCAAGCGAAAAAAAGCCGAGGAAAATCAGGGTCGGTGTGGTAATATTTAGTCGCGTTCTTGTTTGTAGGGTTCCGCGGCACGACACACTTTCGACAAACGGCCTGCAACAATAGCTGTCGCCGGAACGCGATCCGGGAAACCGGCAAAAGGTTTCGGAGGTCGCGCAACAGAACAAGAACCGGGGCGGAAGCCCGACTGGGCATGCGCTCCGGCACGGATCGGAGGGCGAAGATGCGTGCAGGAACTCAAGCCGGACATTTCTCACGCCGACGGTTCGTGGAATTTGGTGCCGCCTCGATGCTGCTTCCCGGCATGGCCTGGGCGCAGAGCGTTGCCCCGCCGCAGCCGGGCGTGCCGGATGACGAAGCGGCGCGAGTCGCCGCCGCCAGCGACGCCGCCAGGCACATGACCATCCCCGTGATGATCGGCGACAAAGGGCCGTTCCATTTCGTGGTCGATACCGGCGCCGACCGCTCGGTGATCGCCGACGATGTGGCGGTGAAGCTCGGCCTGATCCGCGGCCACGATGTCACGGTGCAGGGCGTAGTCCGTTCGATCTCTTCGCGGCTGGTGGCGGTGGCCGACCTCAGCTTCGGCGGCATCCGCCGCCGCAACCTTTCCATGCCGATTTTACCGCGCGCCTTCATGGGCGCCGACGGCTATCTGGGCCTCGATGCCGTGGACGGGGCGCGGGTCATCCTGGATTTCGACAACCGCGAACTTCTGATCGGCCCGCCCAGGACGCCGTCGTTCTACAGGCTGGCGAACCCGCGCGAGGCGCTGGTACCCGTGCGCGGCTCCATGGGGCATCTGCGCTCGATGAACTGCCGTGTGCAGGGCGTGAGCACCACCTGCTTCATCGACACCGGGGCGGAGATTTCGGTCGGTAACAGCCCGCTGTTCCAGGCGCTGCTGGCCGACAACCCCAACTACACGATTCTCGGCATGCTGCCGATCACCGGCATCACCGGCGGCGTGATCATGGGCAGGGTCATCACGGTCGACACCATCCGCCTGCACAGCGTGAGTTTCAGCCATGCGGTGCTGGCGATCGCCGACATGCAGATCTTCGACGTATGGGGGCTATCGCGGCAGCCTTCGCTTCTGATCGGGATGAACTTCCTCAGGCAGTTCGCCAAGGTGTCGATCGACTACGGCATGAAGGAAATCCGCTTCGACCTGGCCAGCATGATGCTGGCGCAGAGGGCCTGAGTTTTCGGCCGAAAATGCTGACGCATTTTCAGTGCCCTCAATCGCCGGGCGGAGCGCCTCCGCGCTCCTTGGCTCCCGCCGCACAAGCGGCGCGGCCGCAGTCGCGGCCGTTAAAAAGACCGTTGGACTGCTTTAACCTACCACCACCACCAGTACAGGAAGGCCAGAATGGCGACGATCGCCACCGTAGCCAGGTTGTAGACCGGGCCGGTCGAATAATCGATGCCGCGGACATCGATGCTCGAGGTTTCGTTTTTGGGCTTCCACGCCAGCGAGGCGGCCACCGCCAGCACGGCGCAGAGGACGAAGGTGTAGCCCATGCGCTCGATGAACGGCACCGCGGGGAAGAAGACGGCATAGAGCGTCGAGATGACGACCGAGCCCACCGCCGCCAGCAGCGCGCCGGTTTCCGTGGCGCGGTTCCAGAACATGCCGAGCAGGAAGATCACGGTGATGCCCGGGGTGAAGAAGCCGTTGTATTCCTGGATGTACTGGAAGGCTTGGTCGAAATGGCCCAACAGTGGCTTCGATACGGCCATGGCGACGATCAGCGCGACGATGGCGGCGAAGCGCCCGACGATGGCCAGCAGGCGCTTGCTGGCCTTTTCGTGCACCACTTTGAGGACGTCGACGGTGAAGATGGTGGCGATCGAACTCAGCGTCGATCCCATCGAGGCGATGATCGCCGCCACCAGCGCCACGAAGACGAAACCCAGCAGCCCGCTGGGCAACAGGGTCATCAGGTTGGGATAAGCCTCGTCCGGCCGGCTGAGATGCGGCAGGAGGAAGGCGGCGCAGATGCCGGGCAGGACCACGATCAACGGCATCAGCAGCTTGAGGAAGGCCGCCAGCACCACGCCGTTGTGCACTTCGTGGATGCTGCGGGCGGTCAGCGCGCGCTGCACGATGTACTGGTTGAAGCCCCAATAGGCGAAATGCACCACCCACATGCCGCCCAGCAGTATGGAGATGCCGGGCAGGTATTTGTGGTACTGGCTGTAGAGGGGGCTGTCCGGTTGCAGGATCATGTCGAAATGTTCCGGCAGGCGCGTCTGCAGCGTCCGGAAGCCGAACACCAGGCCTTCGAGGCCGCTGCCGCCGCCCGCCGAGGCCGAGATCTGCTCCAGCGAGAAGAACGAGATCACCACCCCGCCCAGCACCAGCATCGTCACCTGTACCACGTCGGTGAAGGCGGCGGCCCTGAGGCCGACGTAAAGCGCATAATTGCCCGCCACCAGGGCGAGCAGGATCAGGCTCATGGTCAGCGACAGGCCGGTGACGACGTGCACGGCCGTGGCGCCGAGCCACATGATCGCGGTCAGGCTGACGAAGGTGTAGAGGCCGATCCAGAACAGCCCCATGGTGACCTGCGTCTTGACGCCGTAACGCATCCGCAGGAATTGCGGCATGGTCGAGATGCGGTTTTTGAGAAAGACCGGCAGGAAGAACTTCCCGACCACCAAGAGCGCAAAAGCGGCCAGCCATTCATAAGAGGCAATGCCCAGGCCCATGGCATAGGCCGAGCCCGACATGCCGATGATCTGTTCGGCGGAGATGTTGGCCGCGATCAGCGAGGTGCCGATCGCCCACCAGGGCAGGGCGCGCGTCGCGGGCGTGAAATCCCGATCCTCTTCGCCGCCACGGCGCTCCTTCTGCAGGTAGTTGGCCACCAGCAGAACGATGACGGCGTAAAGTATGATGATGGCGACGTCGAACAGCTGTAGATGCATCGCTGAAAGCCCCCCGCGGAGCCATGTTCCTAGCGAATCGCTAATTTTTTGATAGCGATAACAATTGTTGATCCGATTCGCAAAGTCGCACCTCCCAGCCGGGGCGGCGCGGCCGTGCTAAGGTCGGGTTAAGGACCGTCCCCGATGAACTACCGCCACGCCTTTCATGCCGGCAATTTCGCCGATGTCGCGAAGCACCTGGCCCTGGTTTCGGTGCTGCTGCACCTGCGCCGGAAAGAGACGCCTTTCGCCGTCATCGACAGCCATGCGGGACGCGGTACATACGATCTCGGCGCAGCCGACTCGCTGCGGACCGGCGAGGCCGAAGCGGGTATCGATCGTTTGCGGGATATATCCGGGGGACCGGAGGCGCTGACCGCCTATCTGGAACTGGCGCAGCAGAAGGACGCTTATCCCGGTTCGCCGCTGTTGGCCGCCCGTCTGCTCCGGCCGCAGGACCGGCTTGTTGCAATTGAGAAGCACCCTGAAGACGGCGCGGTGCTGCTCGAAACCCTCAAACCGTTCCGCAAGGCACGGGTCGAGATCGGCGACGGCTATGCCCGTCTGCCGGCCTTGCTGCCGCCGCCCGAACGGCGCGGCTTGGTGCTGATCGATCCCCCTTACGAGGCCGAAGACGAATTCACAACGGCGGCGCATGTTTTCACGGCGGCCTACCGCCGTTTTGCCACCGGGATTTATCTCGTCTGGTTCCCGGTCAAATCGACCGCCGAAGCGGACGGCTTCTGCGGCGAGGTGCTGGCGGCGGGCGTCGCCAAGGCGCTGCGCTTCGACATCCGGCGCCAGGCGGAAGCGGGCAGGCTCGCCGCCGCCGGGCTTCTAGTGGTCAATCCGCCCTGGCAGTTCGAAGAAGGGATGCGCGAAAACCTCGCCCCGGTGCTGCCGCTGCTCGAAGCCGAAGCGCACTTTACGACCCTGGCCGAAAACTGAGTGGGATCCCGCCTGCTGTTTCACGCGCTCTTTGGTGGAGCGCGCAATTCAAGCTAGTGTCCCGATTCCGAAATTCGCGTCCGGTGCCGATATCGGGGATAACGCGAACTTCGGAACCACGCCACTAGGGTCGCTGCCGACAGGGTGCGGCGGTGGAATTCCTCACGCTGAAGAAGACGGTTTTTCCTTAAGTTTGACGGGAAGAATGAACGAAACAACGGATCGGCCGATTCCACGGGCCCGCTGGTGGCGGATCATTCCGCCGGCCATGCTGGTGTACATTTTCTCTTTCATGGACCGTACCAGTACCGGGTTTGCCATCGCCGGAGGCATGGAAAAGGACCTGTCGCTCTCGGCCTCGAGCGCCGGTTTGGTGGCCGGCATCTTCTTCATCGGTTATGTGATCCTGCAGGCGCCCGGCGGCCATTGGGCCGAGCACTACAGCGCCAAGAAGTTCATCGGTTATTCGATCCTGGCCTGGGGCGGGCTGACGATCCTGTGCGGCTTCACACAAAATGCCACGCAACTCCTGGTCGTCCGCTTTCTGGTCGGCGTTGCCGAAGGCGGCGTCTGGCCGGCCACGCTGGTGATGCTCTGCCATTGGTTTCCCAACCGGGAACGCGGACGGGCCAATGCCTTTTTCATCATGAATATCGCCATCGCCTCGATCATCACGGGGCCGCTTTCGGGCTGGATCATCTCGAGCTTCGGCTGGCGCTGGGTGTTCATCGGCGAAGGTCTGCTCTCGCTCACCCTGATCTTGATTTGGTTTCCCTTGATCAGCGATTCGCCCCAAACGGCGAAATGGATCTCGCCCGAGGAGCGTTGCTATCTCACTTCCACGCTCGCGGCCGAGCAGGCCCGGATGAAGGCCGCGGCGGCGGCTCCGGTTTCCTATCGCGCCGTGCTGCGCGATCCCAATCTGTGGAAGCTGACCCTTTTGTATTTCTTCTATCAGATCGGGATCTACGGCTTCGCCATGTGGCTGCCGACTTTGCTTCATAACTTGACCTCGGCCGGAATGACCACGGTCGGGCTGTTGTCGATGTTTCCGTATATAGCGATGATCTTCGGGCTTTACGTTTTCGGCAAACTCTCCGACAGCAGCGGCCGCCGCCGCCGCTATACGGCGTTGCCGATCCTCGGTTTTGCCCTGTGTTTCCTGCTGTCGACCGCGCTCAACGGCAACATCGGCCTGTCGTTCGGCTTTTTCGTTGCATGCGGCCTGTTCATGCAGTCGGCCTCGGGCGTCTTCTGGACCATTCCCCCCATGCTGTTTCCGTCCGAAGTGGCCGGCGGCGTACGGGGCATCATCAACGCCTTGGGAAATCTCGGCGGTTTCGTCGGCCCGTTCGCGGTCGGCTGGCTGCGGACGGCCTCCAACAGCTTCGATATCGGCGCCTATTTCCTCGTCGGGATGTTGACGGTCGGCTTTCTGATTGCGCTGAGCCTGCCAGCCAAGATTGACGGTACCAACGGCCTTAAGGCGGAATAACGGCGTTCCGACTCCAGCGCAGCGGCAGCAGCCCACTGGCGGCCGGCCTCCATGGCACTTGCCGGCGTCTTCATCCTGATGCTGAACGCGGTCGTCTGAGCCCAGCCTGGGCTTTTGTGCCGCTTGCGCCCGGCCTTCGGTCCAAGTATTTGATCCGGCGCCCGCGGACAGGTGGCTGAGCGGTTGAAAGCACCGCACTCGAAATGCGGCGTACGGGCGACTGTACCGGGGGTTCGAATCCCTCCCTGTCCGCCAATGCTTTGTAATGACTGGGGGAATTGCCCATGGCCGCGCTGACGGCACTCTACCGGGCGATCCTGACGGGGGACGCCAAGACCGCCAAAGAGGTCACCGAATCCGCCCTGGCCGAGGGCATGGCACCCCTGGCCCTGGTCCACGACACCATGATGCCGGCCATGGACGAGGTCGGGAAGAAGTTCGAGGCCAACGAGTATTTCGTGCCCGAACTGCTCCTCGCCGCGCGTGCCATGAAGGGCTGCCTGGAGCTGATTCGGCCCTTGCTGGCGGCGGGCGGGGTGGAACCGGCCGGGCGGGTGGCCATCGGCACGGTCAAAGGCGACCTGCACGACATCGGCAAGAACCTGGTGGCGGCCATGCTGGAAGGCGGCGGCTACGAGGTGATCGATCTCGGCGTCAATGTCGATCCGATGAAGTTCGTGCGGGCGGTAAAGGAGAAGGGGGCGCAGATCGTGGCGCTTTCGGCCCTCCTCACCACCACCATGCCGGCGATGAAGAACACCATCGAAGCCCTCAAGCAGGCCGGCCTGCGCGATCAGGTGAAGGTCATGATCGGCGGCGCGCCGGTGACCGAGACCTATGCCAAGGAAATCGGTGCCGACGGCTACAGCCAGAACGCCGCCGGTGCCGTGGGCGTGGCGCGGGAACTTTAACCCGGAAACCGCATCTCTTCGGTGAAGACGTCCTCGAACGACGGCTCTTCGTTCAGCGCCACATGCCCGATGCGCTGCGCCAGCGCCTCCCAGTCCTGCAAATCCGCAAACAGCGCGCGCTTGGCGCCCTGCAAGGCGGTGTTGCCCGCCGGTACGATACGGTTTTCCTCCAGCCGCAGCAGCCCGATCCGCCGTGCCCCCGTGCGGGCGATGCTGTTGCCGAAGGCACCCGCCAGATAGAGCCGCGTGATGTCGCTTGGCACGGCCCCGAAGCGGGCCGCCAGGATGCGCAAGCCCGCCGCGATGGCGCCTTTGGCCAGTTGCAGTTCGCGCACGTCGGGCGGCGACAGCGTCACGCCGTCCGCCAGAGGCAGCGCCGCCGCCAGCTTGCCGCCGGGCTGGATCGATCTCAGCTCCAGCCCCGCCACCACGGCATCGACCAGCCCACTGCCGCAGAGCCCGCGCGCCGTCCCGCCGCCGATCACCCGGCAGGAAAGTACGCCGTCGCGCACTTCCACCGCGTCGATGGCCCCGCTGGCCGCCCGCATCCCCATAGAAATGCGCGCCCCTTCGAAGGCCGGTCCCGCGGCGGTTGAGGTGCAAAGCAGCTGCCCGCCGCGTCCCACCACCACCTCGCCATTGGTGCCGAGATCGATCAGGGCGGAGAGTTCTTCGCGCACATGCAATCCGGTGGCGATCACCCCTGCCAATATGTCGGCCCCTACCAGCCCGCCGATGCAGGGCAGGAAGACCACTTCCGTTTCGCTCCCAAGTCCCAAAATCCCGGGCGGCAGGTTCACCCGCCCCGGCCGGCGCGGCAGGAAAGGATGGGTTGCCAAGGGCGCAATATCGATGCCGCAGAAGAGATGATGCATCACCGTGTTGCCTACCAGCACCACGCGACGTAGCGGTTCTTGCAGCATGTCGCCGATCATGGCGGCGATCTGTTCGCGGATCAGCCGTTGCAGTTCGTCCTGGCCGCCTTGCAGGGCGTAAGCCACCCGGCTCAAGACATCGGCACCATGCCGCGCCTGCGCGTTGAGCGCGGTCTTCACCGCCAGCACATGCCCGTCCGCAAGGTCGAGCAGTTGCACCGCGATGGTGGTGGTGCCCAGATCGACGGCGATCCCCAGCCCCGTCTGCGGCACGAAGGCGAAAGCGGTCTCGTCACCGAGAACCGGCATCTCCCACTGTGCCAGTTCGAGGGTGAGATCGCCATCCACCGCATGGCGGCAGGCCAGCCGCCAGCCTTCCTCCACCGCCTCGCCCAGTTTTTCGCGTTCTTCGGCGGTGGTTTCGAGACGGCCTTGCAGCACCCGCACGCGGCAGCCGCGGCAACGCCCGCGCCCGCCGCAGGGAAACTCGACACCTTCCGCGAACAGCACGTCCTGCAAGCGGGTGCCGGCCTCCACCGTCAGGCGCCGTCCGGCCGGCGAAAGGGTGATGACCGCCATCATACGGGCTCCGCCGCGATCAGCCGTTCGTCGGAGGCCGCTACCACACGCTGGCCGGGCTGCAGCACCAGGAACGCCTCCTCGTTCCAGCCGCCGGCCAGCAAGCGCCGCAGCCAGCCGAGATCGCCTTCCAGCCGCTGGTAGCGCCATTGCTGTTTTTCGGCCAGCGCTTGCGCTTCCCGTTCCCGTTCCGCCGCGTCGGCCACGGGCGTGGCGATATAGGCGAGCCGCTGGTAATGGCGGGCGAAGCGCGCGATCTCTTCCATCAGATACTGCGCTTCCTCTTCGCCGTAACGCTCGGCCAGCCGCTCGCGCGTGATGTTGGAATTGGGCCCGAAGGTGAAATCGGGCTGGCGCAGATGGGCCGCGTTCAGCCAGCCCGCGCTCTGGAAATAGGTGCCGGGCTGTGCCTCCAGCTCGCCGAGATAACGCCGGGAAGAGCCCAGCAGCATCCCGATGCAATCATGTGCCCGCGGAATCGCCACCGGCACGGCCCGCGCCACCAGCCCCAGCACGCCGCGATTGCAGAGGCCATAGGCCAGTACCACGGCATCGCAATCCGTCGCCGTATCGATGGCCTGTTGCAAGGCCTGGTGCAGCGCCGCGGCACTCTTTTCGTGCAAGCCCATTTCCAGAACACGCAACGAAACCGCGGTTCCGCTTTCGGCGGCCAGCATTTCCAGCTCCGGCTGCATGCTTGGACAGGCGATGACGCTCAGCCGGAGCCGCTGCATCGGGAAGCCTTGAGCAGCTGCACCACGCCGCGGATGAAGTCGGGATTGGTGCCGCAGCAACCGCCGATGAAGCTGGCGCCCGCCTGGAGCACCGCCGGAACATGGCCGACGAATTCCGCCGCCGTGGTGGCATAGACGGCCTTGCCGTCCGCCATGGTGGGCAGTCCGGCATTGGCCTTGATCCACACCGGCGCTCCCTTGGCCGCCGCCTTGAGGCGAGCGCAGATCGCTACGAAGCCGGCGATGCCCTGGCCGCAATTGGCGCCTACCACGTCGGCGCCCGCCGTGACGATGGCCTCGGCCGCCTGTTCGGGCGTGGTGCCCATCATGGTGTGATCGAGCTCCTTGCCGGAATCGAACACCATCGAGGCCACCACCGGCAGCCCCGTGGCCTTGGCCGCGGCGATGGCGATGCGCACCTCTGCGATGTCCTGGAAGGTCTCCAGCACCAGCCCGTCGGGCTTGCTCTCGGCCAGCGCCGCAGCCTGCTCGGCGTAGCCGTCGCGCAGTTCCTCCTCTGTGACGTCGCCGCTCATCAACAGCTTGCCGCTCGGTCCGATGGAGGCGAAGACCAGCGCTTCACGGCCCGCCGCCCGGCGCGACAGGGCGACACCGGCTTTGTTGATCTCGCCCACCTTGTCCGCGGCCTCGGCATCGGCCAGACGGAAACGGTTGGCGCCGAAGGTGTTGGTCAGAATGAGGTGCGATCCCGCTTCCACATAAGACCGCGCCACCGCGGCGACGTCCTGGGGGTGCGTGAGGTTCCACAGATCGGGCGCTTCGCCCGGGGCAAGACCGCGCGCCTGCAGTTGCGTACCCCAGGCGCCGTCGGTGATCACCGGCGCGCGCTCGAGGAGTTTCCGGATCAAGGCATGCGTCATGGCCCACCCGCAGCTTCCGATTGCGGCATCAAGTCTCAGCATGACGGCGGGGTGCGATCAATGCCCGTCCTGTCGCAGATATGACCGATACCATAAAACACCCGTTTCCGGAGCGGCGATTGTAGGCAATACCCTTTCGGCGCAGTCTTCCGGAATCGGCGATCAGCGGAAGGGGCGGTCATGCACGACAAACATTGGGACGATCTTCTGGCTTCGCTTCGCGGAGAAGCGAAGGACCCGCTGCCCATCGGCTTCATCATCGACTGCCCCTGGCTGCCCAACTGGTACGGCGTCTCCATCCTCGAATATTTCCAGAGCGACGACGTCTGGTTCGAGGCCAACAAAAAGGCCATCGAGACCTTTCCGGAAGCGATGTTCCTGCCCGGTTTCTGGAGCGAGTTCGGCATGTGCACCGAACCCTCGGCCTTCGGCGTCAAATGCCAGTTCCCCGAGAACGAGTTCCCCTTCGCCCAGAAATGCATCCTGAGCGAAGACGACGTGGACAATCTCGAACTGCCGGACGTCGCCACCGACGGGCTGTTGCCTTTCATGCTCAACCGGCTGACGCGCAACCGTTCGCGCATCGAGAAGATGGGCCACAAGATCCGCTTCTCGGTGTCGCGCGGGCCCCTCAACATCGCCAGCTTCCTGATGGGCACCACCGAGTTCCTGATGATGCTGGGCACCGATCCCGAACGCACCCACCGCCTCTTGAAGCTGGTCAACGAGTATCTGACGGCCTGGCACGCCCGCCAGCGCGAGGCCGTGGACTCCATCGACGGCATGCTGGTGCTGGACGACATCGTCGGCTTCATCAGCGAGGCCGACTACCTTCAATTCGCCCACCCTTATCTCAAGCAGCTGTTCGACGCGCCGGTGTCGGTGAAGCTGTTCCACAACGACGCCGATTTCCGCCAGTCGGTGAAGCATTATCCCGACCTGGGGGTGAACCTCTACAATCCCGGCATCCACATGACGATGGAGGAGATCCACAACGCCACCGGCCATCGCATGACCATCCTCGGCAACATCCCGCCGCGCGACGTGCTGGCCCAGGGCACGCCCGCCGGCGTCGCCGCCGCGGTGAAAAAGATGCTGGCCGAGACCAGGGACCATTCGCGCATCCTGGCCTCTTGCGGCGGCGGCATGCCGCCCGGCGTCACCACCGAGAACCTCAACGCCTTCATCGCAGCGGTGGGATCATAACGAAGGCGCCCTCACCCTGAGCCTGTCGAAGGGCGAGGGGCCTTTGCCTTTCATTCAACGGTTCAGACGCCGGCCTTCGATCTGGCGATGTCGGCCTCGGCGCCGGCAGCGTCGCCCAGTTTGCGCTTGACCAGCCCGCGCCGGTAATAGGCTTCGCTGAAATCCGGGCTGAAGCGGATCGCGGCGTCGAAATCGCCCAGCGCCGGCTTGTATTCGCCGCGGCGGGCATGGACGCGTCCGCGCCAGTACCAGGCTCCGGGGTGATCCTTGCTTAAGGCCAGGGCGGCATCGCAATCGGCCAGGGCCTTGTCGTCTTCTCCTTCGGCGAAGAATTGCGCGGCGCGTCCCACCAGCGGGTTGGCGCGATATGGTGCGGGCGCTAGCTTCGCCGCCGTGGTGAAACCGTCTATCGCCTCCGCACGGTCGCCCGTTTCGGCCAGGACCACGGCCCGGTTGTGATGGATGACCCAATCCGTCGGATCGAGCTTGAGCGCCCGGCCGTAATCGGCCAGCGCCGCTCCCGGATCGCCCATGTCGTCGCGCAAGTCGCCGCGGCGGCGGTAGCGGTACGCCGAAGGCTGCAATGCGATGGCGGCGTCGTAATCGTCGAGCGCCTCTGCGTAACGGTGTTTCTCGCGATTGGCATTGGCCCGGTTGACCAGGATGGTGGCGTCCTGGGGGGAGAGCTTGAGGGCCGCCGTGTAATCGGCGATGGCCGGATCGAATTTGCCCCGGTTGTAATAGGCGTTGCCGCGGTTGTTCAGGCTGGCGACGTCGCGCGGATTGCGCTTCAGCAGCGCGGCATAATCCTGCATCGCCTTGTCGAAGCGGCCCGCTGCCGCATAGGCGTCGGCACGGTGGCGCAACACATCGGAATCGCCCGGCAGCAACCGCACGGCCGCTTCGAAATCGGCGATGGCGCCTTTGCTGTCGCCTTTGCGTGCGCGCAACAGGCCGCGATTGTCATAGGCGGTGGCGTAGCGCGGGGCGAACGCGATGGCGCGGCCGAAGGCCTCGATCGCATCGTCCGTCCGGTTCATGCGATCGAGCGTACAGCCGAGGTTGTTGTAGGCGACGGCATCGCGCGGCCAGAGTGCGATGGCTTTGCGGTAATCGGCGAGGGCCTGTTGGTATTTTTCTTCGGCGCTCCGGGCGTCGCCGCGGTCGCGATAGGCGAGGGCATAGGCGGGATAGAGCGCAATGGCGGCATCGAAATCGGCGATGGCGCGGTCGTTGTCGTTTTTCCGGCGCCAGACTTCGCCGCGGTTCTTGTAGTAGATCGGTTCGCGCGGCATCAGCGCGATGGCGCGGCCGTAATCGGCGATGGCGCGGTCGTAGAGGCCCAGCCGCCCATAGGCCCAGCCGCGGTTGTTAAGGGCCTCGTCGTCTTCGGGATCGAGCTTCAGGGCGCGGTCGTAATCGGCGGCGGCCTTTTCGTCCTGGTCCATGCTGTCGTGGAGGTCGCCGCGCCAGCGCCAGGCTTCTTCGTAACCGCGGTTCAGCGCCACGGCGGCCGTCAGGTCGGCCATGGCATTCCGGTTCTCGCCCTGGGCGGCATAGGCGAGGCCGCGCTCGGCAAAGAACAGCGGCCGGCCTGAGCGCGGCAGGGCAGTATCGTTGATCAAGGCGGTACAGGCTTCGATCCGCCGCTCTTTGGCGATGCCCTTGCCGCCCTTGCAGACGATCTTGGACGCACCGCGCATGTCGGGCGGCGGCGCGATAAAATACGAAGCTGCAACGGCACACGCCCCCGCCACGCACCACCACAAATACGCACGCATACCCCGCCCCCGGCTGTGGAGACAGCCTAGCACAAGTCCGGGGCAGCGTCGCTTGCCGGCACCTGCGGCGGATAAACCGACAGGTTCCGTATCGGCAGCATGGCGCGCGACACGGTGTGTTCCGCGGTTTTTATTTGCTCTCTAAGTCTAAGGAGTCGGCTTGACGCCGTCATGCTCCACGATCACGCCCAGCGTCGAAAGCTTGCCCTCGTCATCGGCCGTAGCATAGAGCGACACGCTCTTGCCTTCCTCCAGCCAGGAGGTATCGCCCAGCAGCCACGACAGCACGGGCACCTTGGGCCCCACGGCGATTTCCGTCTTGCCGGTGCAGTTGCCTTTGCCCGGCGCGCTGGCATGGCCGCTGCACACGCCGCCGGCGCCCGCGATGGCGCCGTGGAAGCTGAGCTTGAGCACGGCAGGACGCGCGGCCTCGTCCACCTCGTCCACCGTCGCATTGGTGAGCAGGCGATCCGGCCCGGAGGCCGGATATTGCCCTTCGCCGATGCCGCGCATCGTCTCGGGGAAGATGCGCAGCTCTTCGGCCTTGAGCTTGCCGTCCTTGCCCTTGACCGCGGTCGAAGAGACGAAGTCCCCCGGCTTGATCTCCTTCAGCGCCGTCTTCCGGCTGGCGATGACATAGGCCTTGGGTGCCAGCGCGACCTCGATCGCCTGATCCTTGCCGATGTTCACCGTCAGCAGCGGCGCGGCGAAGTCCTCGATGGTTCCCGCGATGCGCTGCGGCGCTTCGGGCGGCGCTGCCGGCGTCTGGGCGAAAAGAGGCGCGGCGAAAAGAGGCGCGGCGAAAAGAACGGCGGCGAAAACGGCGAAAGGCGCGCGCAAGGGGGTCTCCCTGGTCAGCGGGCCGGCTTGCGGAATTTCAGGATGAACTGGTCCGTCCGGCCGCGGATCGACGCATCGAACACCTTCTTGTCGCGCGGATCGGCCTTGTTGCGCAAGACCTTGCTCTCGCCCGCCAGGACGAACCCGGCGGCCAGAACTTCCTGCTTCACCACCGCCTCGTCGATGCGGTGCAGGGTGTCGGTGTCGCGCACGCCCGAGCCGTCCGCCGCCGCATGGTCGAGCACGATGTAGAGCCCGCCCGGCTTCAGCGCCTTGAACACCGCCCGGTTGACCGCCGCGGTGTCGGCCGGCTTGAAGAACGGGTCCTTGAGGTCGTGATAGTTCTGCGAGGTCCACACCACGTCGAGCGCTTCGGGCGCGGTGATCTCGTTCACCGGTGCATGGATGACGCTGACATTGGGATAGTCCGCGGCCACGGCCATGATCCTGGGCGGCTTGCCTTTGGCGAAGGCATCGAGTTCCGAGGGCTGATAGGCATAGACCCATCCCGCAGGTCCGACGGCCTTGGCGAAGAGGCGGGTGAAATAGCCGCCGCCCGGAATCAAATCCATCACCTTCATGCCCGGCTTGATGCCGGCGAAAACCAGCATCGCGGCGGGCTTGCGCTGTGCGTCGCGCTGGACGTCGTCGGCCGGGCGGGCGGCGTCTACCACCGCCGCCTGGATGTTTTTGGGCACCGGTGCGGCCGCGGCGGCGGCAGCCACGGCGAAACTCATCGACAAGGCCAGTAGCCATTTGCGCGTCATCGTGGCACTCCCGCTTGGATTGGAAGCATCAGTATGGCACGCGGCGTCTCGCCCGTCCCGAAGAGCGCGACACTTCACAGACGTTTGAACGCAGCCTTCCCCGGCGTCACGGCTGGCCGCGCGCACCGTCGGGCTGTTGCCGGCATTTCTGCTAGAGCGCAATCCCGAAAAGTGCGAAGCGGTTTTCGCCAGATTGCGCGACAAACAAAGGAATCTAGAGCACGTTTCCGACTCGAAGAAGAGGGAACGTGCTCTAGCCCGCTGGACAGAAGCGCTCCCCATCCCTCAAATGCGAGGAAAGGGGGACTCATGAGCATCTTCGGGCGGTTGAAGCCCATCGACAGCGTGCACGACCATCCGGGCGGCGAGCGGCTGAAGCCGACGCTGTCCTGGCCGCATCTGGTGGCGCTGGGGGTGGGCGGCATCGTCGGCACCGGCATCTACACCTTGATCGGACAGGCGGCGGGGCTGGCCGGTCCCGGCATGATCGTCTCCTTCACCATTGCCGGCCTGGTCAGCGCCTGCGCCGCGCTGGCTTATGCCGAGATGGCCACCATGATGCCGGCGGCCGGCAGCGCCTATACCTATTCCTATGTGGCGATGGGCGAGCCCGTCGCCTGGTTCGTGGGCTGGAGCCTGATCCTGGAATACACCGTGGTCTGCGCCGCGGTGGCGGTGGGCTGGTCGGCTTATGCCGGCGGCTTCATGGAATGGCTCAATCTTCCCGTCGTGTCCTCGCTGCTGGCCGGTCCCGCCGCAGGCGGCCTCGTCAATCTTCCGGCGGTGGCGATCTCGCTCGGTGTGGCCGCGCTCTTGGCTGCCGGCACGCGCGAAAGCGCCACCGTCAATTTCATCCTGGTGCTGCTCAAGCTGTTCGCGCTCGCCGCCTTCATCGTGCTGACCTTGCCCGTTTTCAATCCCGGGCATTTCCATCCCTTCCTGCCTTACGGCTGGGCGAGTCTCACGGCCGACGGCATGAAGCTGGGCGTCTTGCCCGCCGCGTCGCTGATCTTCTTCGCCTTCTACGGCTTCGACACCATTTCCACCGCGGCCGAAGAAGCCAAGCGCCCGGGCCGCGATCTCTCCATCGGTATCGTGGGCTCGATGCTGCTCTGCACGGCCCTCTATATCGTGGTGGCCATCGCCGCCATCGGCGCCGTGAAGCCGCAAGACTTTGCCGCCAGCGCCGAGCCTCTGGCCCTCATCCTGCGCACGCTGCACCGCAGCGGCTGGTCGGCGGTGATCGGCGGGGCGGCGGTGCTGGCGTTCCCGACGGTGATCATGGTCTTCATGTACGGCCAGAGCCGCATCTTCTTCGTCATGGCGCGCGACCGCCTGCTTCCCGGCGTGCTCGCCAAGGTGAACGCCAGGACCCACACCCCTATCGCCGTGACCGTCTTCACCGGCGTGGTGGCCGCCGTCATCGCCGGATTGGCGCCTTTGAAGTTCATCGCGGAGCTGGCCAATTCGGGCACGCTCTGCGCCTTCATCGCCGTGGCCCTTTCGATGATGCTGCTGCGCCGCCGCGATCCCCATCGCCCGCGCGTCTTCCGCACCCCCTTGTGGTGGCTGGTGGGTCCCGCCGCCATCGCGGGCTGCCTGTATCTCTTCTGGAATCTGCCCGGCCTGACCCAGCACCTGTTCCTCGTCTGGAACGGCATCGGCATCGCCGTCTATGCCCTTTACGGCGTGCGCCGCAGCCGTTTGGCCGCCCTCCCGTAGCGAATATGTGCGGACGGCCGCGGTATTCGGCCGGTTCAGTTCGTGTGCGCCCTGTTTTGAGCCCGATTTTTGCCTTGCCACCAGAATCCCACAGGGCGGTCATGAGCAAACAACCAGGACGCTGCGCGTGAAGTCATAAGGTTGCGAATGGCCTGCAGCCATGGCGAACCGGTTGCAGCACCGAAGGCAATCCGGTCCGCATACTTTTTCCAGGATGTCCGTTCTGTCTTGGCGAAATGACGCGAATCCCATCCGGCCGTGAGCAGGAACGCCCCAAGCAGGGCGGAACCTTTGATGACGTTTTCTTGGAAAAGCGCATGCAGCGTCGTCCCAGTCGCGAGGAACGGGAACAGGATTGCGATGCCGATGGCAATCGCCCTCAGCGTCATGAACAGCGCGTTCGTTTTCCAGACCGTTTGTTCCGTCTGCCAATAGACCTGGGTCATGACGAGATCGAGATTCTGGGCGCGTTTGGCAAGCCAGAATGCCAGTGTCGTCCAGGCCCTGGAGCGTTCCGGCCATTCGCTTTCCGCGTTCTGCCCGCGAATTTTCCGCAGGCGGCGCGTGCTCTGCTCGCACGCGTCGAACATGGCGGACTGCATATTCGCCACCCTGCTTTCGGCGTTGTCGACCCAGGAGATAAATGCCCAAGCCCTGATGAACCCCACACAAAAGCCGAACACCAGGATGATATTCAAATCGAGCAAGTAGCCGCTCGTAACGCTCCGCAGCAACGAATGCCACAAGTCGAACAGCGGCGCTTCTTGCGACAGCTGCGACAAGGAAAGGCCGCTGGAGAGGGCCGCGAGAGCGAGAAAAAGGACGAAGACCAGGAGGGAGAGCGTGAAATAGCGCCGTGTCGCCCAGCGCCGGTAGTCCCTGATGAGGTTCGCGAGGAATTTGTCGAGCGACAATACCCGTTGCACCTCCCGACGGACGGATTCGTCGGAGGAGCGGCTGAATACTTCCAGTTGCTCGTTGCCGGGCGGGGCATGGGCGTTTTTTTGGGGAAACGCCCTCGATACCTCCGCGTCGCTTTGCGGCCGGACGACGTCGACAATATAGCTCGTCTTCATGGGTCCAAAGAACTTGCCGACTCTCGAAAGCGGAAACATCCTGACGTTCGGTGCGAAGACGGCGGCCAGTTCCGGCCGCTCCGAGGTCAGTCTGCCGGTGATGCGTTCGGCCATCGCGGTTGCATCGGCGTCTTCCACATAGTCTTCACCCAGGATTTCGTGCAGTTCGTCGGGCTGTGCATTTTCGAGGGCGTCGAGCAGCACGCTCTCGAAAAAAGGACTTTTGGTGCCGCCGGCATCTTTGGTCATGGTTGTTATTTCCTTTTCAAATGCCTAGCCATCCACTGCCGGACAAAACGCTCGTACCTTTTGCGCAGCGCCTCGACGCGCGGCGAATCGAGATTCAGGATGAGGCCGATTTCGGACAGTTCGTATTCCAGGCGTTTGAGTTGGTAGAACCGCCACAGATCGGGATCGCGCGCTATCTCCGCTTCGAACAGCGCTTCAAGCTGGTCGCAAATGGCTTCCTGTTCGACATTCTGCGGGGGCGGAACCATGTCGGCGAATTCGGGCGGCGCGATCCGGCTTTCTTTGCGCCTCATATTGTCGGCAGCGCTGTGCATCGCGCCGAAGAAGAAGGCGTTCCACGATACCTCCTTCGGCCAGCGGCGCGAGCCGTCGCAGACAAGCTTGATTGTCGTCTGCAGGACGTCCTCGGCTATGTGGGGGCGCAAGCGCATCGCGAAGCAGAGAGCCTTTGCCCTGTTGGCCCAGTGCTTCCAGTTGTCGTTCGCCCGAAACTCCTGCGCCACCGCCGCGAGGGTCTCGTCCAAGGGACGAAACTCGTCGGGCGCTCGGTGCGGTTTTCCGGAAATCGATGTGCTCACAGCCTTTCCGCAGTCACGCCTGCGGTCCCCGTCGGCGTACTATGCTATATGCTCTTGACGGCAGCATTGCGGACACTAGGCGGCAAAAAAATCACCGCACTGCCGGCCGGTCAGTCTCCGCAATGGAAACAACGGCTTGCGTGCGGGCCCGCATGTCCGGACAGGCATGAGGCAATAATTTTTCCGCCTGCGCGTCCGCTTGGGCGTCCCCGGCAGCATTATCCCTGCGGAACAAAGGTGTTCGGGGCGGGCGGGCCGCGGTTGCCATGCCATGAGCCACGGCCCCGGAATTGCCGGCAAGGCTTTCGAGAGATGACGGATGCGCAACCAGTCCCTGTTTCCGGCAAAGCGGCGGAGATCGTGCCGGACGCCGACCGCAAGGTGTTCGGCGCATTGATCGGCGTGACCCTCTGTTGCTTCGCGCTGCAGGGATTTTTTTCCGACGATCTCCTGCACGCCGTCGTGTCCTTGGTCGGGGGCGCCAATCTGCTCCACGTGTTCTTTCTGGCCTTGCAGCTTGCCGCCCTGGTGTCGCTGCGCGTGGCGACGCTGCTGTATCTGAAACGCTGCGTCCGCCGGCTGCTGCGGCTGTTCGACCGGGCAAGCGACCGCGGCACCTCGTGGTTCCCGGAGATCAAGGGCGACGGCCACAGCCAGATGAACAAAGTCACCGGCCTGCGCGAACAGGTGCGGTGGATCGTAGGCGCCTTCCAAGGGGCATGGTGGTTGGCGGCCGGGTTCGCTCTTGTGGCAGGGGCCGCCGTGGTCTTTGCCGCTTGGCATCACATGCTGGGCTTGGCGACGGCGGTTTGGCTGCTTTTGGCCTGCCTGGAGGCATTGTTCGTGAGCGGCTTGACGGTACTGCGCATCCACAGGGATTTTTCCGACCTCCGCCCCCGGGATGACGAAATCGAAGCTGCTGCGGAACTGCAGCTCAAATCGGACCGCGAGCAGAAAGAAGAGATCGTCGCCATCGCACGGCGGGGCTGACCGGCCCTTGCCCGCAACAAACTGATTTTATTGTAGAAATTTACAATCCCAGCTTGTAATATTTGTTAGATGATTATGAGAACCAGTTGCAAATAGTCGCACGGGTTGTTATGACGCTGTTGCCGAAAGGGGGACCGTCATGACACCGCGCACCGCACCGCAGCCGCAGAAAGAGCCGCCCAAACTCGACGCCCGGCTGCTGCTGCAAGGCACGCGCGAGGTGATCCTCACCCTCGGCGCCGAGGAATACCGCCTGAAGCTCACCGGCAACGGGAAACTGATCCTCACCAAATAACCGAACCGCAACCGGTCCAAGCCAGCCACGAGCATCGCTCTCAGCCAGCCAGGACGTTCCTGACCGAAGAGAACGATGCCGACCGATCAAAACGCCGTTTCCATCCCGCTGCTCGCCACGCTTCTAGGCGGCATGATCCTGCCCGCCCGGGCGGCGGACCAACCCATCGTGCTCGCCCCCGTCACCGTCGACGACAGCCAAGTGCACGACACCGGCCTGGCGGTGCTGCCCGCCACCGTGCTGGACACCCCGCAGGCGATCCAGGTGGTCGGGGCCGATACCCTGAAGCAGCAGCAGGTCTCCTCGCTGGAAGGGGCGCTGCGCAACGTGCCGGGCATCACCATTGCCATCGGGGAGGGCGGCACGCTGGCGGGCGACCAGTTCAAGATCCGCGGCTTCGACGCCAAGGACGACATCTATCTCGACGGCTTGCGCGACTTCGGCGTCTATGTGCGCGACAGCTTCGACGACGAAGAGGTGCAGGTGCTGAAAGGCCCCTCCGGCGCGCTGTTCGGGCGCGGCACCACCGGCGGGGCGATCAACCTCATCTCCAAGACGCCGCTGCCGGAAGACCGCACGACGGTGCAGGTCACCGCGGGCAACGGCCCTTACCTGCGCGCCACCGCCGATCTCAACCTTGTCCTCGACGACACCACCGCCGTCCGCCTCAACCTGATGGGCAACTGGACCGGCGTGGCGGATCGCGACGTGACCTATTCCCACCGCTGGGGCGTGGCGCCGTCCGTCGGCTTCGGCCTCGGCAGCGACACGACGTTCACGCTCTCGCTGCTGCACCAGCAGAACGACGCCATCCCCGATTACGGCGTGCCGGTGGCGGTCGATCCGGTCACGCGCATCGCCAAGCCGGTCACCGGGAAGGGCGTGCCGCGCAACACCTTCCTCGGCCTCGACAGCGACCGCGACCATTCCACCGCCGACATCGTCACAGCCCGCCTCAGCCACCGCGTCTCCGACAAGCTGACGCTCACCAACGACAGCCGTGTCGGCATCTATTCGCGCTATTTCCAATACACCACCGTGGATCGCTGCGATGAGACCTCGGCCACCAATGCTTGCGCGCTCGCCGTGCTTGCCGATCCCGCCACGGCCTATGGCGGCATCGGCGGCGGCGGGCCTTATGCCCAGAACGCCTGGGGGGCGCAGGACATCGCCACGGCGCGCGCCGATTTCGATCTCGGCGGCTTGCACAGCCAATTCATTGCCGGCCTCGATGTCTCCTACCAGCGCAACAAGCGCACCTTCTATGCCTATACGCTGCCCAGCGCCGCGGACTTCGCTTACATCCTCGGCGACCACACCGCCTCGCGCAGCAACATCGGCGTCAGCCTCCTCGACCCGCTGCACACCCCGCCGCCCGGCTACACGGTGTTCCTGCCCCAGGTGAACGCGCCCCTGCCGCTGTCGAATGTTACGCCCGCCTCCAACCTCTTTGCCGAAGGCGACGCCACGGACCTGGCCTTCTTCGGCGTGGAGCGGCTGTGGCTGACGCCGCAATGGTCCGTGATCGGCAACCTGCGCTGGGACGATTACGACGCCTCCTACAACACCCGGACCATCGGCTCGCCCGGCGCACCCTCGGCCGTCAGCCACCTGAATTCGCGCAGCAGCTTTGTTTCGCCCCGCGTCAGCCTGGTATGGGAACCGGACGAGCGTCAGACCTATTACGCCTCCTGGGGCCGGGCCTCGACGCCGCAAGGCACCTCCATCGTGGGCGCGGGCACCGGCATTGCCGCCACCGCCTCCGACCTCACGCCGGACCGGAGCGAAAGCTACGAACTGGGCGCCAAATTCGCACTCGGCACGCTGACGCTGACCGGCTCGCTGTTCAAGGTGAACAAGGCGAACGCACTCAGCCTCGATCCCACCACGGGCGAGGTGCTGGCCCAGTCGGGCGAGAAGCAGCGCGCCCAGGGCATCGAGATCGGCCTTGACGGCCACCTCACATCCGCCTGGAGCCTGTCGCTGTCCTACACCTGGCTCGATACCAAGATTCTGCAGTCCTACAGCAACTGTATCGCCGCCCCGGCTGCGGGCAGCACGCCCAGCGGCATCATCTGCCCCGCGGGTGTGCCCAGCGGCACCTCCGTGCTCAATCCCATCGCCATCGGCCGCCAGATCACCTTCACGCCCGAACACGCCGCCACGCTCTGGACCTCCTACGGCTTCGGCCAAGGCTTCGAGGCGGGCGGCGGCCTGACCTATCAGGACAAGCTCTTCAACGCCTATACGGGCGCCAGCGCCTCCACCGCCCAGCCTGCCGCCATCGTGCCTTACCGCATCGTGGAAATCCCCGACACCGTCGAGGTCGATCTCTTCGCCGCCTACGAACTGCAACACTGGCGCTTCGCCCTCAACGTCCTCAACGCCGCCGACCGGCTGAACTATTCCCAGTCCTTCGGCAACCGCGGCACGCCCGCGCCCGGCCGCAGCGTGCTTCTCTCGGCGGCAACCACCTTCTGAGGCTCCCCATGCTCGTGCGCATTCCGGAAATACTTTCGGCGGCAGAGGCGGCGGAAGCCCGTGCCGCCCTCCTGGCCGCCGAATGGACGGACGGCAAGGTCACCGCCGGGGCGCAGTCGCGCGAGGCCAAGCACAATCTGCAAATCCCCGCGGGTTCGCCCGCGGGGCGCCTGCTGGGCGACAAGCTTCTCGCCAGGCTGGGCAGTCACGAACTCTTCACCGCTGCGGCCTTGCCGCTGCGCGTCTTCCCGCCGCTGTTCAACCGCTACGACGAAGGCATGGCGTTCGGCACCCATATCGACAACGCCATCCGCCCGGTGCCCGGCGCGCCCATCCGCGTGCGCACCGACCTCTCGGCCACGCTCTTCCTCACCCCGCCGGAAGACTACGAGGGCGGCGAGTTGGTGATCGAAGACACCTACGGCGAACAGCGGGTGAAATTCGCCGCCGGCGACATGGTGCTGTACCCCGCCACCAGCCGCCACCGCGTCGAGCCCGTCACGCGCGGCAGCCGCATCGGATCCTTCTTCTGGATTCAGAGCATGGTGCGCGACGACGGCGCCCGCGCCCTGCTTTACGATCTCGACACCGCCATCCGCGCCCTACGCACCCGGCACGGCGAAACCGCCGAGGCGGTGCAGTTGACCGGCGTCTATCACAATCTCGTCCGCCGCTGGGCCGAGGTCTGAGATGCGCGCGGTGCTGTTCCAAGTTCATCTCTGGACCGGGCTGACGCTCGGCATTCTCCTGGTCCTGCTCGGCCTCAGCGGCAGCATCCTGGTCTATGAGCGCGAGCTTCTGGCCTTGGGTGCAAAACCGGCGCCGCTCGTGTCCGCCTCCGGCAAGCGCCCGCCGCTCGACGCGTTCCTTGCCAATGCCCGCGCCGCCGTCCCGAGCAAGCGCGCTGCCGCCACCATCATGCTGCCCAAACCCGGCGAGGCGCTGCTGGTGCGTTTCCAGCGTGGTCCGCAGCAAGGCACCGACGTCTATCTCGATCCGGCCACGGCCCGAATCCTCGAAACGCGCCAATCCCCCTCCAACGCGCTGGTCGCATTCGCCCACCGTTTCCACGGCAATCTATTCATCGGCGGGCGGGAAGGGCGCCAGGTGGTGGGCTGGCTGGGGATCGCCATGCTGCTGCTCGGCCTCTCCGGCTTGGTGCTGTGGTGGCCCAAGCGTGGTCGATGGCAGGGCGCCTTCTTCCTTCGCAAGAGCGCCCGCGGCTACCGCTTCCACCGCGAACTGCACGGCGCCGTCGGCATCTGGGCCTTTGCGGTTTTCATCGCCGTCAGCTTCAGCGGCGTCGCCATCGCTTTTCCCGAGTCCGCCCGCGCGGTCCTCAGTTTAGGCACGCCCGCGCCCGTGGTGCACTCCGCCGCCAAGCCCTCGCCCGCTGTGCGTCCGCTGGGCGCCGAAGCGGTGCTGCGCTTGGTGCAGTCCCGTTACCCCGGCGCGAAAATCCGCAGTCTTTCCTTCGGCCGCGGCGATGAAGTGCGCGTGACGCTGGGCGACACCGCGATCCTGGTCGATCCCCGGCGCAAAAGCGTCACGTCCGCAGCTTCCGCCCCGCTCGATCGCTTTATGGCCTGGCAGCGTCCGCTGCACGAGGGCAGCGGCCAGGGTCCTCTCTGGCGCTTCCTGGTTTTCCTCTCCGGCCTCTTGCCCGGGCTCTTTGTCGCCACCGGCCTTAGCATGTGGCTCAAGAAGCGCCGCGCCCGGCTAACCCTGATTGCAACCCAGGTACTCAAGGGAGCCGGTCCATGAACATGATGTTCCGCGACTGGCAGATGGTGGCTGGCATTATGCCTAAAGCCAAACCGCGCCGCCTGCGGCCGGTTGCGGCGGGCGCGGTAGCGCTCGGCCATCTCGTCCTGGCGGCCCTGCTGCTCATCGGCGGCGTGACGGAACACAAGAAGGAAACGCCGCCGCAACCGGTCGCGGTCGATATCCTGCCCGCTTTGCCGCAAGCGCCGTCTCTTCCACCCGCGCCCAAGCTGATCGCGCCGCAGGTCCCCAGCATTTCGCCGCCCGACTTCGCCGTCGAAAGCGCGCCTGCCCGCGCCATACCCGTGCAGGGCCCGCAAAGCGCCGTGCCGCAAACCGCAGCAGGGACCGCACCCGAGAGCTATTTCGGCCGCCTCGCCGCCTGGCTCGATGCGCGCAAACATTATCCGCCGCAAGCCCGCCGCCTGCACATCCAGGGCGTGGTCCGGCTCCATTTCGTGCTCGACCGCAGCGGCCGCGTTCTCAGCTTCGACATCGCAGGCAGCTCGGGCCGGCCCATTCTCGACGAGGAAGCCGAGGCGCTGATCCAACGCGCGCAGCCTTTGCCGCCGATACCGGCGGACTGGCCGCAGACGCAGCTCAGTCTCGTCGTCCCCGTCGTCTTCCGGCTGCGCTAGAATTTCGCTTCGATCGGCACGCCGGGCGCAGTCTTGGAAGCGTGGATCGACAGCGCCGTCTTGACGCTGGCGACGTTCTTTTCCGCCGTCAGGACTTCGGTGATGAAGCTCTGGAAGCTGGAAAGGTCCTTCGCCACGACTTTCAAGAGGAAATCGACTTCGCCCGACAGCATGAAGCACTCGCGCACATTCGGCCAGGAACGCACATGTTCCTCGAACTGCTTGAGGTCTTGATCGTGCTGGCTGGCAAGGCCCACGAAGGCGAAGCCCGTCACCTCGAAGCCGAGCGATTTGGCGTCGAGATCGGCGTGATAGCCTTGGATGTAGCCGGCTTTTTCCAGCGCCCGCATCCGCCGCAAGCAGGGCGGCGCGGTGATCTTGGCACGGCGGGACAGTTCGACATTGGTGATGCGACCGTCCGCCTGCAGTTCGGCGAGGATCTTGAGGTCGATGGAATCGAGCTTGTGATGCTCCAAGGGTATCCCCGAAGTGAATAGCGGTGCTTTTTACCTCGCTCTGCCCCTGATGAGCAATAATATTTCTACAACCAGCTCGCCGCAGGCGAGTCGCGTCCCTGTAGCCTCCTTCCCGAGAACCTGTCGCAGCGGCCCGGGCAGGACGGGCTGCTTGACCTTTTTCCTCCCGCTCCCGATATGAAACCGGTCGCGAACAAAGGCCTTCACGGTGCCCCATCACGCCAAAGTCGTCATTCTCGGAAGCGGCCCGGCCGGCTGCACGGCAGCCATTTATGCCGCCCGCGCCATGCTCGAACCCACGCTGATTGCCGGGCTCCAGCCGGGCGGCCAGCTCACCATCACCACCGAGATCGAGAACTTCCCGGGCTTCGCCGAAGCCATCCAGGGGCCCGAGCTGATGCAGCGGATGGAGGAGCAGGCCAGAAAGTTGGGGACGAATTTCGTCTCCGACACCATCGCCGCGGTCGACCTGGGAGTTCGCCCCTTCACCCTGACCGGCGATTCGGGCGAGCGCACCACCGCCGACGCCCTGATCATCGCCACCGGCGCCCAGGCCAATTGGCTGGGACTGCCCTCCGAGGTGAAATTCCAGGGCCACGGGGTCTCGGCCTGCGCCACCTGCGACGGGTTTTTCTACCGCGGCAAGAAAGTCGCCGTGGTGGGCGGGGGCAATACCGCGGCCGAAGAGGCGCTGTTCCTCACCAATTTCGCGGACAAGGTGACGCTGATTCACCGCCGCGACGCCTTGCGTTGCGACAGGACCAACCAGGTGCGCCTCGCCGCCAATCCCAAGATCGAGGTTCTCTACGACACCCAGGTGGCCGAGATCCTGGGCTCGGAAGAGCCCAAGGGCGTGACCGGCGCGGCGCTGCGCAACACCGCCACGGGCGAAACCGCCAGCATCGAAATCGACGGGCTGTTCGTGGCCATCGGCCATTCGCCCGCCACCGCGCTGTTCGAAGGCCAACTCGAGATGGACGAATTCGGCTATATCAAGACGGCGCCCGATTCCACGGCGACCAGCGTAGCTGGGGTGTTTGCGGCCGGCGACGTGAAAGACCGCGTTTTCCGCCAAGCGGTCACCGCCGCGGGCATGGGGTGCATGGCGGCGCTGGAAGCGGAACGGTTCCTCGCGGCAACGCATGGATAGAAACATAAGAGGTCAGGCATGGATTGGGACAAACTGCGCATCTTCCACGCGGTGGCGTCCGCCGGAAGCTTCACCCATGCGGGCCAGATGCTCTCCCTCAGCCAGTCGGCGGTGAGCCGCCAGATCAGCGCGCTGGAGGAGGAGATCACCACGCCCCTGTTCCAGCGCCACGCCCGCGGCCTCACCCTCACCGACGAGGGCGAGATGCTGTATGCGGCGGTCAGCGACGTGCTGGCGCGCCTTGCCCAGGCCGAGGAAGCCCTCAAGAACGTGCACGACGCCCCGCGCGGCACGCTCAAGGTCACCACCACGCACGGCATCGGCGCCTATTGGCTGGTGCCGCGGTTGTCGGCTCTGCTCAAGGAATGCCCGGAGCTGGAACTGCATCTGGTGATGGAAGATCGCGAGCTCGACCTGTCGCAGCGCGAGGCCGACGTCGCCATCCGCATGCGCGCGCCGGTGCAGGCCGACCTGATCCAGCGCAAGCTCTTCACGGTGCACTATCACATCTACGCCACCCAGGCTTATCTCGACGTGCACGGCGCGCCGAAATGCTTCGACGACCTCGCCGACCACACCATCATCTCCTACGGCGAAACCGCGCCCCAGGAAGTGCGCGAGGTCAATTGGCTGGTCGATCAGACCCGCCGTTCGGCACGGCCGGGCGCCAAGGGCCGCTTCGTGCGCGTCAACAACGTGACCGGGGTCTTGAACGCGGCGCTGTCCGGGCTCGGCATCGTCAGCGTGCCGGATTACGTCGCCGCCCAGTACCCGCAATTGATCCGCGTTCTGCCCGAAGTGCCGGGCCCCAGCTTCGACGTGCACCTCGTCTATGCGGATTCCCTGCGCCAATCCAAGCGCGTGGCGGCGTTCCGCGATTTCCTGGTGCGCGAGGCCAAGGACTGGCGGTATTAGGCGGCTTCTACCCAATCCTAAAAAGTCCCGCCTGCTTAGCGGCAGAGGGATGTTCTTGCTATATGTGTGTTGTGTATACTTATCACTTCCATTTGATGAACCGTTGTAAGCGAGTAGCTAACGGCTTCGGGGGGCTACCGGAATGTACCTATTTTATTTCGATGAGAGTGGTAGCCGCGATCCGGATGTTGGCGGCAACGGCGCTCCAGACAAAGACAATTTGTATGTTCTTTTGGCGATTGGAATATGGGAAGGCAACTGGCGAAAACTCGACCGTGCTGTTGCTCACGTTAAGTTGGAACTTGCCGATTATCTTCGGCGTGACGGAAAGGGGGCATACGAGCTTGCTGATTGTGAGGTAAAATCAAATTGGATTAGGAACGTCAAAGAGCGCGAAAAAAAGAGTCCATTCCTATTCAATCTTGATGGTGCAGATCGTGAGCGACTCGTAAAGACTTTTTTTGAACAGCTTGAAAACTCTAGGGCCATAATTTTTGCAGTGGTTATTGATAAGCGTTACCTGCACGAACACATGACATATGAAACGCTGCACAAAAAAGCATATGAGCTAATTTTGGAGCGCATTGAACATTTTATGGTGGAATTTCATCCGAAGCATAATGCACTGGTGATCATGGACGATACCAGTCGGTATTTAAATCAAGCGGTGGCTATGAAACATGCGTTTTTTCAGCGAGCCGGAAATCAAAACGTGATTTTCCGTCATATTATTGAATATCCTTTTTTCACGCGTAGTGAATTATCCAACGGTGTCCAGTTGGCGGACCTATGCGCGTACAATGTGTATCGGGCATTTAAGGCTCGCGATTTCACGTATTCGTATTTCGAATATCTATTGCCGTATTTCTATAAGCGGGCGAAGCAAGACCGTTTGGATGGTCTGAAAGTTTGGCCTGAGGGTTCAGAGTTGATTGAATTTGCTAGAGTTGGCTGGATCGAATACCAAAAGAAAACCCCGCCAGTTGGGCGGGGCTAGAATTTGATGTCGGGCTGGGATGACCCATATCGAGCCGACCAGCGGCACCCGACGTTTGGATTATCGCGACTCCACATGAAGAAAACAACAACGGTGCGACTAAGTTCCGCTGCTGAGAATACATATTGTGGCTATGTGGTTAGATTTCAACGATCTGAACGTTAGTTAACTACATGATATTGCTAATATATATTCTAAAGTAATTTTATTGTGCCGATTGGTCACAATATGAATTCCTGGCAGCCCTCAGGTTTTAGCTGCATGAAAAAACTCCCAATTTTGCCACTCGCGCCAGCTTAAGGACCGCGTGCCACTTAATTGGTTATGAATTTGAAAGGTTGCGGTTTACCGGTCCATAAATTCGGCGGTACAAACCACTCAGAATAGCTCGGAATTCCGGGCTTTTTCATCTCTTGAAACGGACCAAACGGTACTTATCTAACAGTTACGGCACGCCTTTCCCCCAGGGCCTGCCGTGGCGGCTTCCCTGCCGCCAGAGCTACGGGCGGCAGCCATGCCGCCTGGCTCGGCTCGCGTCCCCCAATTTCGCGAGCGATCCCAAGCTGTGTCGCCGGAGCGCCCCCCCCCGCTCCGGCGATTTTTTTCGTATTAAGTGAGAGCCCTTGCGATTCGCAGGGCTGGTGCGAAATCTTGCTGTCGCACTGTGTTATTGTTTGTCGCGCAATTTGCCGGATCGCCGCTTGGTACGTTTCCGGTTGCGCTCTTGTGGGAGGGTCGTGATGTCGTTGTGGAAGAATGCCGTCCGGATGGCCGTTGTCGCGGCGCTGGGCGTGGGACTTGCGGGATGCGGCATCAACAAGCTTCCGGCGCAGGACGAGAAGGTGAAGGCCGCCTGGAGCCAGGTGCAGAACGAATATCAGCGCCGCGCCGACCTGGTGCCCAATCTGGTCGCCACGGTGAAGGGCTTTGCCAAGCAGGAGCAGACGGTCTTCATCCAGGTGACCGAGGCGCGCGCCAAGGCGACGCAGACCGTGCTGCCGTCCGACGTGCTGACCAATCCGCAGGCCTTCCAGGCTTATGAGCGGAACCAGGCCCAGCTGCAGGGCGCGCTCGGCCGTCTGCTGGCCATCAGCGAGAATTATCCCCAGTTGAAGTCGGACCAGAACTTCCTCGCCTTGCAGGCCCAGCTCGAAGGCACCGAGAACCGCATTACCGTGGCCCGCCGCGACTACATCCAGGCGGTGCAGGACTACAACACCATGCTGCGCACCATTCCCTATCGCTGGACGGCCTCGATCTTCTATCCCGAGATGAAGCCCTACCAGACCTTCACCACCTCCGAGAAGAACCAGTCGGCTCCCACGGTGCAGTTCTGATGCGCAAGGCTTCGCGAGCGTTCACGTTCGCGTTCTTCGCCGCGCTGCTCGCCTTGTTCGCGACGGCCGGCGTGACCTCCGCCGCCCTCAGCTTCCCCCCGCTCAGCGGGCGCGTGGTGGACGATGCGGGCATTCTCTCGCCCGAAACCCGTGAGCATCTCACTGCGCTGCTGGCCGAACACCAGCAGCAGACCGGCAACCAGGTGGTGGTTGTCACGCTCAAGGACCTCGGCGGCACCGACCTGGAGACTTACGGCTACCAGCTCGGCCGCGCCTGGGGCATCGGCCAGAAGGGCAAGGACAATGGCGTCCTGATCGAGATCGCGCCCAATTCGCACGACGTCCGCATCGATGTCGGCTACGGCCTCGAAGGCGATCTCACCGACGCCCAGTCCGCCCTCATCATCCAGAACGTGATGCTGCCCGCTTTCCGCAAGGGCGATTACGATGGCGGCGTGCTGGCGGGCACGGTGGACGTGCTGCGTACCCTGGGCGGCAAGCCCAGCGGCGCGGACTCCATTCCGCAGCCGCAGGAAAGAAGCGGTTCGCCCTTCGGCGGCATTCCCATCTTCGTCATCGTGCTTCTCATCTGGGTCTTCTTCGGCCGCTTCCTTTGGCCGCTGTTCTTCCTGGGCGGCATCGGACGCGGGCCCTGGGGCGGCGGTTTTGGCGGCGGCGGCTGGTCGGGAGGCGGTTTCGGCGGCGGAGGCTTCTCCGGCGGCGGCGGTTCCTTCGGCGGGGGAGGCGCTTCGGGACATTGGTAAATCCACTCACACATGAAGAACGCAGGAAGCTGCAAGACGCCTGCGGCGCGGCCGAGGCGCGCACGGGCGCGCGCTTCGCCCTGGTCACGGTTCCGGTCAGCGACCGCTACCACCTATATCCGCTGGTCTATGGCGGCTGTGCCGCGATGGCGGTGTTCGCGGGGCTGGCCCTGTTCTGGAACAAGCTGCCTTTGCGCGAGGCCTTCTTCCTCACGGCCGTGATCGCGGCGGCGGTGACGTTCCTGCTCGACTGGCTGCCCTTGCGCCTCAAGCTGGTGCCGCGCCACGCCAAGAGCTGGGAATGCCGGGAGCTGGCGCACCGTTCCTTCGCCGCCCACATCCTGGCGCAGACCGAGCGCAAGCCGGGCATCGTGCTGTTCGTCTCCTTCGGCGAACGCCATGTGGAAGTGGTGACCGACCGCGATGTCGATCTGCGTATTCCGCAATCGGTGTGGGACGCCATCATCAAGGACTTTCTCGCCGGCGCCCGCAAAGGCGAAGCGGCCAAGGCGCTGCTCGCGGCGGTGGAGGCCTGCACCAAGGTGCTGGAAGAGCATTATCCGGCTAAGTGAATCCTACCCTCCCCTTGAGGGAGGGTCGAACGTGCGGTGCACGTTCGGGGAGGGGTACGCGCGAAGCGCGGTTGCGCCGCTATTTTGAAATCCGGATAGTTTTTGCCGCAGGCCCGCGCACAGCGGAGCCATGCGTTTTCCGTTCCTTGCCGCACCAGAGCCGGATTCCCACTCTTAGGGTAAGGTAATCGTGCGGGGATTTGCGATGCGGGTGTGTGCGGCGTTCTTGGCGGCTGTTGTATCGGGTGCGGCGGCTTGGGCGGAGGGCGGCGGCACTTTGGATTACCCGGCCTCGTTCTTCGCCGACGCCCGTCCCAACACCGCCTATGACATGATCATGCGTCTGCCCGGATTCGTCTTCGACGACGGCACCTCGGCGCGCGGCTTTGCCGGCACCGCCGGCAACGTCTTGATCGACGGGCAGCGCCCCACCGCCAAGACCGACGACCTGCAATCGATCCTGTCGCGCATTCCCGCCTCGGACGTGGAGCGCATCGAGGTGATCCGCGGCGGCGCCCAGGGTATCGACATGCACGGCCAGACGGTGGTGGCCAATATCGTGCGCAAGAAGAACGACTCCACTGAGATCGTGGCCGACGTCTCCAACAACATCTGGCCCAACGGGCACATGGTCCCCGCCGCCAGCCTCCAGTTCACCCGCCATGACGGCGGCAGCACCTACGAGGCTTCGCTGTCGCAGATCGGCAACTTCAACGATACCGTGGGTTGGGGCAGCTACGATGCCAGCGACGTCGCCGGCGGCACCGTGCAGCACGCCGCGGTGCAGAACAAGGGCATGGGGCTGGGCTGGGCGTTGACGGGGGCCGCCACGGTCCCGCTGTGGAGCGGCCAGTTCAAGACGAACCTCGCTTATCAGGATTCTCCCTTCGACGCCGCCTACAATTATTTCGGGCAGACGGATGCCTGGACGGCGGAAGACAAAAGCGGCAATCAGAACGGCGAGCTGGGTCTGCACTGGCAAGGCAAGCTGGGGGCGGGGGAACTGGAAACCCTGCTGCTGCAGCGGCTGGGCCGCAGCACCGACCGGCAACGCTCCGCTGCGCCGGGCGATGACGAGGTGTTCTCCTACAAGAGCAAGACGGCGGAGAGCATCGCCCGCGCCACGCTGCGTTACAGCCCCAGCCAGGACCTCACCATCGAGGCAGGCGGGGAAGGCGCCTATAACCTGCTCGACGGTACCAGCGCTTATACGGTGAACGGCACGGCCGTGCTGCTGCCTTCGGCGAACGCGCGGGTCGACGAGAAGCGCAGCGAAGCCTTCGCCCAGGCCACCTGGACCTTCGCCCCGGATTGGAAGCTGGAGGCGGGCGCGCGCTTCGAATATTCGGTGATCGGCGAAAGCGGCTACACCAGCATGAGCCGCGAATTCTTCTATCCCAAGCCGCGCCTGCTGCTCTCCTGGACTCCGGCCAAGGACACCCAGATCCGCCTGCGCGCCGAGCGTGTGCTGGGCCAGCTCGATTTCTCGAACTTCGTGGCTTCCAGCAACCTCTCCGCCTACGGCGTCAATGCCGGCAATCCCAACCTCGCTCCCGACCGCCACTGGCAGGTGGAACTCTCCTTCGAACAGGATTTCTGGGAAAAAGGCGCTGTGGTGGTGACGCTGCTGCACGACGATATCTCCGGCGTGCTCGACTACATCCCGGTGACCGGGTCTTCCGGCACCTTCGACGCGCCGGGCAACATCGGGGGCGGCCACAAGGACCAGATCGACGGCGAACTCACCCTGCCGCTCGACCGTTTCGGCCTCGATCACGGCCTCCTCAAGGTGACCAACATCTGGCGCTTCACCGGGGTGCGCGATCCGGTCACCGGCAGGGAGCGCGACATCTCCGGTGTCCGCCCGCAGGACATCGAGTTCACCCTGACGCAGGACGTCGAAAGCCTGCAATCGACCTGGGGCATCTATTTCTTCAATTGCTGGGACGAGCGTTATTACCGCCCCAGCCAGTATCGCCATGACCGTGTCATCCCGCCCTATATCGAGCTCAGCTGGGACTACAAACCCTCGCCGCAATGGATGCTGTCGCTGGCGCTGAAGAATGTCGGACGTTTCCGCTACGAGGATACGAATACATCTTATGCGGGTTTGCGCAGCGATTCCGCGCCGCTTGCAATCGAGGACCTGAAGATCGAATCCCAGGCGCGCCTCTATATCGAACTGCGCAAGACGTTGTAGTCGCGCGTTGCGGAAACGGAAACCGCACTCCAATCTCGACTGGATTGCAGATCGCGATATACTCGCTCCAGGTTTGATTCGTTACGCATACGCTTGACGTCTGCGGTTTTGGATGCAGGGCGTCGGGGGTGGTTCGCTATGCTCTTGGAGGGGCAGTGTTGCGACGCCGATTGCGCCGTGGCGCCCGCAAGAGCCGTTTGGCGGCGGCGGTACGGCATCCACAGGAGCGCCGGAAGCCGGACATGAACGACCTTGTCAGTCTCGACCAAGCCAATGCCCTGATCGAAGCGGGGGCCAATCTGCACGTGGCCGGCGACGAAGCGGTCCTCAGCCGCCTCAAGCGCGGCAACTGGATCGGCGGCACGATCCCGTACTTCCTCACCCGCAACGGCGGGCTGGTGGAGCGGGAGAAGGTTTTCGTCACCCAGCTGCCCGGGTTCGTCACGGATGTGCGCATCCGGCTGATCGACATCGGCCATATCCCGGCCGTCACCACGGAAGCGCCGCGCAACGGCTTTTCCATGGTCATCGTGCCGGCCATGAGCGACATCCACACCATCTACAGCCTGACGGCGGGCAGCATCCCGGGCATCCGCGAAGCGCCCATCATCGGCTGGGTCGCCGGCATCCACCTCGGCGAAATCGGCAAGACCACGCCCAAGGTGTTCGACGGTTTGAACGGCGAGGTGGCGGACAACCGTATGGTCGTCCTGCACGCCTCGCTTCCCGGCAACAAGCAGGCCCATGTCGAGCTGATCAATTTGTTCCGGCCGGGCGGCGACGACGGGATCGTATTCCAGGAGGCGGGTTTTTCGGCCGGCCCCTGCACCGTCAACGGCGAGCCGGACGATTTTTACGACTACACCGTCCGCAAGGGGCTCGACACCACCCTGCCGCTGATCACCGAACGGGCGGGCGATTTGATCAACGTCAGCTTCCAGAGCGTCGACGAGAAGGCTCGCCGCGTGACCTTCTACGCGCCGGTGATGCAGGGACGTGTCTACCGCCAGGCGGCGCCGCTCGCCGATTACCGCCAGGCCCTGATCGAGGCCACCAGGGACCTGCATATCGATCCGGTCTTCGCCTGCAATTGCATCCTCAATTACGTGCACGGGCATCTGGAAGGCGAGCAGGCCATTCCGCTGCCGGGCCCCGCCACCTTCGGCGAACTGGCCCAGGTGCTGATGAACCAGACGCTGGTCTACCTGACCATCAGGGACAAATAGCCTCGCTGATTTTGTCCCCTCCGGAAACTAGAGCGGCGTGCGCAAAAGTGTGTGCGTCGGCACGTTGGCGCTACCGACTTGCGCAAAAACACCGCGACGATCAAAAAACTGGAGCAAAGCGCCGATCCCGTCTGAAGGCGCTTTGCTCTAGGTGCAGGTCTTGCCGGGGCCGATACCCATGACCAGATCGTGGCAGAGCCGTTGCGCCAGCACTGAAAACCGGAGCGGAAATTCCTTCTGCGGAGGAAAATCCGCTCACAGGCGCGTATAAGGCCGACAATCCCGCTTCATTTCTGCGATCAAGTCTCGCAATCAGACTGCTTACGAAAACAAGTATAAATTGTAACCGGCCGTCTTGTGCACGGTTTGATACAGGGCCGCACAGATGGTCCGCGGGGGTAAGGACGCGCGGGCGATAACGACGAGGTGCAACATGCCGATGAGCCGTCAATTCGAAATCGGGTATTTCGTCACGCAAGACCCGCGCGAACATCTGTTTCTTTCGGTGTCGGAAGGCTTCGAGCACGGCCCCGGCATCGTAAGGGACGGGGTCAGCGATCCGCATATGAGCGATCCGCATTCCATCGCCGCTGTGATGCATCATTTTTGCCTGCCGCGGCACGAGCTTCCCGCAACGACGGTCCCCCAGATTCAACGCGCCGGAACCTGGACGCTGTACCATCACTTGAAGAGGTTTTGCGAGCAGCAAGGGCGCGACTGGCGCATCGTCGGTGTGCAAAGCAACGGCGATCTGACGATGAATTTGTGGCATGTGGCGTTCGTCAACAAGTCCCTCGACGGAAGCCGCGTCGATATCTACGGACTGCGCACGCGCGAGGACACCGTTCAGGAGCCCATCACAAAAAGAACCTATCGTTGTCTCGTCAAATGGACAGAGCAGGCGGCGCAGCCGCCGCAGCCCAGATACGAGTTCATCGATCTGCGCTTCTCCGAGGATTTGCACCGAGGCTGGGCGGTGGAGATCAACGATCCGTACCTCGCAAAATTCCACAACGAGCGGCTCAAATGCGTTCCGGGTTATGACGCGAAACTGGGTAATATCGGCCCGTTCATCGAATTCGCGTTGTCCGGAAAGCCGATCGTCGAGAACGGCATCGAAATCTCCCTCGCCAACATGATCGACCGTTTCGACGATGTACGGCACGTCTTCAATCTGCTGACCGTGAAGGCTGAAGGTTACTTCCAGGGTAATCTGGTGCAGGCGCTGAACTTCGGCGAGCATCAGCTTTACGAGGAAGTAAACGTGCGCAGAGCCGCTCTGTTCAGCCCTGTGGTGATCGATCTGAAAATCGGCGATTCCGTCAAAACGGCCTGGGAGGATGTCAGCGCCAGGTTGAAGCAGGCGCACTACCGTGAAATTTCGGAATCGCCGACGCGGCGCGGACAGTTCCGCAGGTACTCGGACCACGAGATCGAAATTTTCTTCCGCCACAACGTCTATCCCTTCGGCGTTCTGGGAATCAGGCCTGTCGAGCAGGACCCCTCCCGGATCGCAGAGGCCTGTCCGCAGCAGAAAATGGAGATCGTGGGGCTTTCCTCGGGCGGGCTTTCCGGCAGGGTCGGCAACACGCTGGAAGCGACGGCGCAGATCATGTTCGATTTCTTCGGTTGCACGCACGCAATGGTGCTGGACGAAGGTTTCGACGTCTTCTCCCTGATCAACCCATTCAGCGGCAAAAAGCCGAAATACACGAACGAAGAACTGCTGAGCCGTGTGCTCGCCTTCACGGAACGGCTGGTCCAGTCGGACATCCAGGGGGCGGTCGCGAGCGCGAAAAATTACAAGCTCGGCAACGACATGCGCGAATGGCCGCTCAACAAGCAGTTGTTCGCAGAGATGGAAAAGGATTATTCGGCAAAACACCTGTCGAGCTATGCCGACATCGTCGTCGTGCCGCCGAACCGGTCGCAGATGCGCAGCGTATTGATTTTCGCGATCGCGGAGCACGATCTCTGACGCCGCCCGTCCGCGGGCCGAGGCGCGACAAATGCGGACTCGCATTGCGCGAGCCCGCATTTGTCGCATGAGGAAGCCGCCGGTTACGACGCCTTGGCCTCTTCCTTGGCGGCCTTGCGCGCCGCCACCACCTGGTCGGCGATCTTGCCGGAGATCTCGCTCAGGTGATCGAACTCCACCTCATAGGTCCCCACGCCCTGGGTAAGCGAGCGCAGTTCGATGATCAGGTTGCCGATCTCCGATTGCGGCATCTCGGCCACCACCGTGTCCCAGCCGTTCCAGCCGGGGCGCGCATCGTAGCCGAGCAGCTGCCCGCGCCGCCCGCTCACCACCGCATTGATCTTCGAGGTGGTGTCGTTGGGCACGTGGATCTTCACCTTCATGACCGGCTCGAGCAGCACGGGCGAACATTGCGGCATGCCTTCCTGCATGCCGATGCGCGCCGCGGTCTGGAAGGCCGCGTCCGAGGAGTCCACGGTGTGGTAGGAACCGTCGTTCAGCGACACCGAAAGATCGACCACCGGGAAACCCAGCGGGCCCTCGTCGAGGAAGGCGATCACGCCCTTTTCCACCGAGGGGATGAACTGCTTGGGCACCACGCCGCCGACGATCTCGTCGATGAAGGTGAAGCCCGAGCCGCGCGGCAGGGGCTTGATCTCCAGCACGCAGTCGCCGAACTGGCCGTGGCCGCCCGATTGCCTCTTGTGCCGCCCGCGCACCGTGACCGATTTGCGGATGGTCTCCTTGTAGGGAACGCTGGCGGGACGGGTGTTGAGCTTGATGCCGTATTTGCTCATCAGCTTGTCGGCCGCCACGCGCAGATGGATTTCGCCCTGGCCCGAAAGGGTCATCTCGTGCAGTTCGGCGTCCTGGTGGAAGGAGAGCGAGGGGTCTTCCTCCATCAGCTTGCCCAAGGCCGCGGTCATCTTGACCTCGTCCTTGCGGTCGGCCGCCTGGATGGCGAGCTTGTAGACCGGCGTCAGCAGCTCGATCTCGAGCTTGGGCGGCTCCCCCTTGCCGGTGGAGAGCGTGGCGCCGGTGGCAATGCCTTCCAGCCGCGCCAGGGCCACGGTGTCGCCCGGCATGGCCTCGGAGAGCTTGGTCTGGCTGCTGCCGACCAGCGAGAAGACGCCGCTGACGCGGGATTCGGCCCCCTCCGCGGTGTGCAGCACGGCACCGTCTTTCAGGATGCCCTGCATCACCCGCGCGATGGAGAGCTTGCCGCCATGGGTGGAATAGCTGGTCTTCAGCACCTGCACAGTGGTGTCGGCGCCCTCAACAAGGCCGATGCGCGCCGCCGCCACGCCCACCTCCGGGCATTCGTGGCGCAGCGCCTTCATCAGGCGCGTAATGCCGAAATTGCGTTCGCCAGAACCGATGAACACGGGCGCCACCTGGCACTCCGAGAATTCGCGGCTGAGATCGCCGAACACTTCCTCGCGCGCCGGCTCCTGGTCGGAAAGCAGTTCCTCCATCAGCCGCTCGTCGTAATCGGCGAGCTTCTCGAGCATGGCGTAGCGGGCTTCCTTCTCGCTGTCCTTGTCGGCGATGTCCACCGGCTGGGAAGGCTGGCCCTCGCGATAGGCGAAGGCACGTTCCAGCGCCAGATCGACGAAGCCGGTCACCTGCTCGTTCTGCCAGATCGGAATCTGGCGGAGCAGCAGCGGCGTATCGCTGGCTTCCTGCAACGCGGAGAGGATCTCCTCGAGCGAACCGGTCGCCTTGTCGATCTTGTTGACGAACAGCATGTGCGGGACCTTGATGTCCGCCAGCCGCTTCAGATACGGCTTCAACATCTGCACCTTGGCGGGTTCCGGCTCGATCACGACGACGGCCGCATCCGCGCCCTGGACCGCGTAAAGCGTGTCCTGCAGGAATTCGATGGATCCCGGGCAATCCAGGAAGGTGAAACTGTCGCCGAGGAAAGTCGTGGTGGCGCAATTGACCTCGACGCTCATCTGGCGGGCGCGCGCCTCGGGGCTGGAGTCGCCGACGGTGTTGTTCTGTGCCACGGCGCCTTTGCGGGGAACGGTCCCGTTGGCGAAGAGAATGGCTTCGAGCAGCGTGGTCTTGCCGGAGCCGTATGGTCCTACCAGGGCCACGGTGCGTGGCCCTTTTCCTCCATTTGCACTCGACATTATTGGCCTCCTTCGGGCCCCGGAAACGGGGTCCGGGGGGGGTCGCGGCGGGCGCATCCCGGACAATCGGGCCGCGTCACGCGCCCCACTTTCTGTTGGGGAACCCTGGCGCCGTAACGGGGCCTTGGCAAGAGGCGCCGACCGCTTTGCCGCACTATCGCAAGCGCTAGGCGCTCTGTACTGTCCCGCGGCTGTCAAATCCGGAGTTTTCAAGTGCCCGAACGCGTGACCCCCGAGCGCTCGACGCATCCTGTTCTGTTTCTGATCCTGTTCGTGCCGATGGGGATATCCAACGGCTATGTGGTGGTGACGCTTGGCTATCTCCTGGCCGCGGCCGGGGTTGGCGTCGATGCCATCGCGCTGTTGGGCGTGTGGTCGCTGCTGCCCCAGTTGTTCAAGGTGATCGGCGGCCCCCTGGTCGATACCACGCTGACCAACAAGGCCTGGTATTTGGTCTCCGCCCTGGCCACGGGGCTCTTGATCGCGTCGACGGCCCTGCTTCCGGCCGATGGGGCGCATCTGACGCTGATCACCGTGCTGGTCTTCGTGATCAGCGTGGCCTCCGCCTTCTCGGCGCTCGCGGCCGACAGCATCATGGCCTATGCCACGACTCCCGAAGCGAAGGGCCGGGCAGGGGGCTGGAGCCAGTCGGGCAATCTCGGCGGCTCGAGCATCGGCGGCGGGCTGGGGCTTTGGTTGTCGCAGAATTTGACGCCCGGCGCCAACCAGGCTGCGGGCCATTGGCTGACCCGGCACACCGGCCTCGGCGGGTTCGCCGAGGCCGGTGTCTGGATGGCCCATCACGTCTCCGCCGCCGTGGTGGCGGACTGCTTCGTCGGCGCGCTTTGCGTCGTCACCAGCCTCGCCCTGTTCTTCGTGCACGAGCCCAAGGTGGAGCATCGCGCGGGCTCGTTCTTCAAGAGCGTCGAGAGCGTGGGCAAGGATTTGTGGAGCCTGCTGCAGTCGCGCAAGGGGCTGCTCGCCTTCGTGGCGATGTGCCTGCCGATCAGCGTTGGCGCCATGACCCAATTGTGGTCGGCGGTGGCGAACGACTGGCATACCTCCGCCAATTGGGTGGCACTGATCAACGGCGTGCTGGGCGGGGTCATCACCATGGGCGGCTGCATCGTCGGCGGCTGGCTTTGCGACAAGATGAACCGCATGGCCGCCTTCAACCTGTTCAGCCTGATCACCTGCGCCTGCGCGCTGATGATGGCCATCGCACCGCGCACCCAGGCGATGTACATCCTGTTCGTCGGCCTCTACATGCTGATCACGGGCTTCTGCTATGCCGCCTTCGGCGCGGTGGTGCTGGAGGCGATCGGCAAGGGCGCGGCCGCGACGAAATACAATCTCCTGGCCGGGATCGCCAACGGGCCGATCATGTATCTCTCCTGGCTCGACGGCAAAGCCCATGTCTGGCACGCGCCCTCCTGGATCCCCTGGCGCGGCGCCACGCTGATGCTGGCGGCCGAAGTCGTGATTCCCCTGCTGGGCACGGCGGTTTTCATCGCCCTCGCCTGGTACACGCGCCGGTATTTCAAGCGGGACGCTACGGAACCTTTCCTCACCGAGATGTTACGCAAGCCGGCCTGACCGCTAAGATGCCGCCCGGACGCCATGGGGACGGGATATGGGCACACATCTTTGTATGCATCGCCGCCATTTCGGAATGCTGGCGGCCGGTTTCGCGGGTTTTGCAACGGTGCCGCTGCGCGCCACAGCCGGCCAATGCGAGGCGCTGGCGCTCACCTGCATCGACTACCGGCTGGTGGACGCTGCGGTGCGCTTCTTCGCCCGCCGGCATCTGACGGGCGATTACGACCAGCTTTCGCTGGCGGGCGCTTCGCTGGCGGCGGTATCGCCCAAGTTTCCCTCGTCGAACCGGGCGTTCTGGGACCATGTCGAGATCGCCAAGACGCTGCACCATGTGGGGAAGCTGGTGGTCCTCGATCACCGCGACTGCGGCGCCTACAGGGTGGCGTTCGGCAGCAAATTCGCTTCCGGAGGCGCCCCCGAAACGGCCCAGCACGAAGCGGTGATGCGCGCGCTGAAAACCGAATTGAAAAAACGCCACCCCGATCTGGTGCCGGAGTTCTATCTGATGGCGCTCGACGGTTCGGCGGAACGGCTTCTTTAACTCGGCTGCTCGCTCAGCAAGAGCGCCAGCATCTGCGGCATGTTCTGGCCGTGCTCGCGGACGAGATGGGTCAGCGAATCCTGCGCATTTTCCACCGGCACGCCGCCGCGCCGCAAACGCCTCACCGCTTCCTCGCTCGAAAGCCCGAGTGCGGGGGCCATGCGGGCGATGGGCATCTGCGTGATGGAGAGCTGCACCACGGGGCCGTGGAAGCCTTGGCCGTGTCCGTAACGGTGGCCGTAACCGGCACCGCCTTGGAACGGTGCGGCGGAGAGGACGTAACCCGCCGCCAGGATGGCCGCGATCCCCGTCGCCAGTTTGGCGCGCGGGGCGGTGAGCATGGCCGTCACGCCCCTCCAATTGCGAGCTAGATGCAAAAGCAGGGCGACGACGAAAACGATGCCCAGCCATTCATGCACTTCGCCCAAGGGACGGCTGCGTATCCCGAAAAACAGCAGCAGCCCCGTTACCGCACAGCCCAGAAAAGTGACGAAGCTCAAAGGCGTGGCATAGGTGCGCAGGAAATCGTTCATGGCCGGCTCCGCCAAGGATCTCATAATTCAACGCTGCGGGATGTTTTTTCCGTTGCGTCGCCCCGGCGAGAACCTCAGCGCAGCCACTGGGCCAGCAGCGGCAGGCTGACCAGCGTGGCGTTGTAGCCGGCGTGCAGGCCGAACGGCGCCCATAGCGACTTGGTCTTGAACGCCAGCACGGCGGCCAGCGCCCCCACTGCCGTCAGCACGGCGGTGATGTACCAGCCGCCCAATCCCGGATGGCTGACGAAATCCAGATGCACCAGGCCGAAGATCGCGGCATCGACCGCCACCGCCAGGACCACGTTCATCCTGCGTTGCAGCCAGCCGAGGATGATGCCGCGGAAATAAAGTTCTTCGACGAAGGGCACGATCAGTCCCAGGCTCAACAGTGCGAAAGGCAGCTGGCCCGGCAGCTGCGGGATCGTCTTCTGCTCCGACGATGTGGCGTGCAGATCGAGGCCGTGGTGCTTGATCATGTAGAAGTTCAGGATCGGCACGATGAGGGCGAGCACGGCACCGCCCAGCACGGCCGGCAGAAGGTGCATGAAGGCTGCCGCCCGGTAGCGGGCGGCCAGCGCGGTATCGCAGACGCGCCGCGCAATGCGCCAGAGGAAGAACAGCAGCACCAGATAAAGGCTCGCCGTCAGGGCCTGCTGCAGGGCGTAGTTGCTGCGCAGTTCGGCCGTGAACCGGCGCGCGAAGTCCGGGGGAAGATGCATCGCCTTGGCGGCGGCGAAAACACCGATCAGGACGAGGACCAGCAGTCCCAGCCAGACCAGTGCCGCTTCGACGAAGACGAAGACGTCCGCCGTCGTGACGAACGCCCCTTTGCGCCAAGTCCCGTTCTCGGGCGCCGCAGCTTCCGCCATCACCCCCCCCGTTTTGACGGAAGTGTACGCAGCTCCGCCCGCCGCCGCCATCCGCTACGGCGGGACAAAAAGCCCGTCCTGCAAAGGGCTATTAACGCAGGCCGCCGCAGAAACGCTGGATGCGCGTGCAAGCTTCTTCCAGCAACTTGTTCGAGGTGGCGTAGGAAATGCGGAAGAAGGGCGACAGCCCGAAGGCCGCGCCGTGCACCACCGCCACGCCTTCGCTCTCCAGCAGTTCGCCCGCGAAATCCTCGTCGGTTTCGATCACCTTGCCCGAGGGCGCCGTCTTGCCGACCAGTTTGCGGATCGAGGGATAGACGTAGAAGGCGCCTTCCGGCGTGGGGCAATCGATGCCGCTGGCCTGGTTCAGCATGGAGACGACGAGGTCGCGCCGCTCCTCGAACACCTTCTTGCGTTCGGGGATGAAATGCTGCGTGCCGTTCAGCGCTTCGACGCTGGCCCATTGCGCGATCGAAGCGGCATGGGTCACCGATTGCGATTGCAGCTTGGCCATCGCCTTGATCAGCGGCTCGGGCGCGCCGCAGAAGCCGATGCGCCAGCCGGTCATGGCATAGGCCTTCGAGACGCCGTTCATGGTCAGGGTGCGCTCGTAGAGCCTGGGCTCGACCGCGGCGATGGTGTTGAATTCGAAGCCGTAGATCAGGTGCTCGTAGATGTCGTCGGTCAGCACCCAGACCTGGGGATGGCGCAGCAGCACCCCGGTCAGCGCCTTGAGCTGGTCCTTGGTGTAGCAGGCGCCGGTCGGATTGGAGGGCTGGTTGAGGATCAGCCATTTGGTTTTGGGCGTGATGGCCGCTTCGAGGTCTTCCGGGGTGAGGCGGAAGCCGTTCTCGATCTTGGCCTCCACGATCACCGGCTTGCCGCCGCCCAGCGCCACGATGTCGGGATAGCTGACCCAATAGGGCGCCACGCAGATCACCTCGTCGCCCGGATTCAAGGTGGCCATCAAGGCGGTGTAGATGATGGCCTTGCCGCCCGGTGCCACGAAAATCTGCGCCGGGGCATAATCCAGCCCGTTCTCGCGCTTGAATTTGGCAGCCACGGCCTTGCGCAGTTCGGGGATGCCCTCCACGGGCGTGTACTTGGTCTCGCCGCGTCGGATTGCCGCAATCGCGGCTTCCTTGATGTTGTCCGGGGTATCGAAATCCGGCTCGCCCGCACCCAGGCCGATGACGTCCCGCCCGGCCGCCTTCAACTCCTTCGCCTTCATGGTGACGGCGATGGTTTGTGACGGCTGGATGCGGCCCAGCGATTCGCTCAGGAAGCCTTTCGGCAGCGTGGACATGGCGACCTCACACTTCGGATCGGGCGGCACCCTGCCGTCCCGCGGGCCCGGCTGCAAGAGCCGCCGGAAAGCTGTCAAACTCTTACCTTTTTTCAACACTTGAAGGGTAGAGTCCGGCCTTAGGAGGACCAGCAATGCGTCGGTTTGCCATCCTTCTGATTGCCGGAGCCGTGCTTTTTGCCTGTTCCAAGACCTCTCAGCCGCCCCCCGCCGGGCGCTGGGTCGGCAATTACGAATCCCCGACCGTGATGGTGGATGCCTGGCTGGAGATCCTGCCCGGCGGCGCGGTGCGAGTGAGTGCGCCCAATTTCCTGGACATGGGCCAGCCCGACGACGCCCAGCGCGCCGCCATGCATGCACGCCTGGCCAGCGATCTCAGCGATGGCTGGGGCGAGGTCGAGTTGCGCAAATACGATTTCGACGGCCGCGTCTTCCGCAAGCCCGGCGGTATCGCTCCGCAGATGGAGTGGAACTCTACGACGCGGCAGATGAAGCTGGTCTTCTATTTCGGGATGCAGCACTCGATTCGCATCGCCATGCACCCGGTGAAGGATTTCAGCGAAGATCCTTGGAGCGGGTGATTATCAGGTGCGGCTCTACGGCAAGGGTGAAGCCCGACGGGCGATTGCCGCCAACATTTGCCTCGGCGCGGCCGGACGACTTTTTCTTCGCGAAACGCCAGCGCCGGAAACGACACGACAGATCGTTACAATTTCATGGGCTTGACGCACTTTCGCCGCCTGCCGGGGCGCTCCAATCTGGTTTCACGACCGCAGCAAGCGGCATGTAACACCCAACGCCATCGCGCGGTCTTCTGGCGTTTCTTCGTTGGTGCCGGAAGAATCGGGCGATGTCGAGACTGTGTCTGTTCGGCGCTCCACCAAGAGGCACAGTCGCCAGGACGGCCGGACCCATCTTCGGCGCCCCCAAGACCGAAGTCCGGGCCGGCCGTCCGACCCTTTTTCAGGGCCCGCAACAAGGATAATCTTCCTCTTCTGGGGGTAGGTCAGAGAATCCTGTTGTCGAATGGCACCTGGACCCCATATTGAGCGTCCGACAGCCGGGCCTCCGAGCGAGTGAATTCATGAAACTGCTTCTGAACAGTGCTTCCGTCGTGGTGTTGGCATTCGTCCTCACTGCCTGTGCGACCACGCCTCCCCAGCCGGTCAAGCCGGGGGACATGCCCCAGGCGTACACCGCCCCCATGGCGGCGGAGGTCAAGGACCAGGTCTCCACCGAGTGGTGGAAGGGCTTTTCCAGCCCCGAACTGACCGCCTTCATCGAAGAAGCGCATAGCGGCAACCTCGACATGGCCGCCGCCGCCGCCCGCGTGCTGCAAGCGCAAGCCCAGGCAGGTGTGGCCACCTCCGCCCTGTTCCCGGACGTCAGTGTCACGGCGGCGGCCGAGCGGGACGGCAGCCGCAGGCCTCCCGCGCCCGGCACCGCCAATGTTTTCGGCCTGACCGGTGCGGCCAGCTACGAATTGGATTTCTGGGGCGAGTCGGCGAACAACCTGCGCGCGGCGCGTCATTCCTCGCGCGCTGCGATCTACGCCGAGGATGTGGTGAGGCTCACCACCGAGGCCAATGTCGCGAACGGCTATTTTGCGGTCCTGGCTTTGCGCGAGCGTATCGACATCGCCCGCAAGAACGATGAAGCGGCCAAGCGCATTCTCGCCATCACCCAAGCCAAGGTGGACAACGGCGTGCTCTCCAACCTGGAACTGGCGCAGCAGACGGCGCAGGTCCTGGGTGTCGAGGCGCAGATTCCGCACCTGGAAGAACAAGAACGCGAGGCACGCTACGCGCTGGCCATCCTGCTCGGCCGTACGCCCGAAGCGCTCAAGGTCGAGGGCGATACGCTCGAAGGCATCGCCGCCCCGCCGGTGACGCCGGGCCTGCCGGCAACGCTGCTCACGCGCCGTCCCGATGTGACGGAGGCCGAAGAAAGCCTGTTGGCCGCGCACGCCAATCTCGACGCCGCGCGCGCCGCCTTCCTGCCGGCAATCGGCCTCAGCGCCAACGGCGGCTGGCAGCAAAATGTGATCAGCGGTCTGATCAATCCCGGCAATCTGGCCTGGAGCATCGGGGCGCAGGTGGTGCAGTCGATCTTCGACGGCGGCCGGCTGACCTCCGAGCGCGACATCGCCAAGGGACGCGAAGCCGAACTGGTCGCCGATTACCGCGCCGCGGTGCTCAATGCGCTGTCCGACACCGAAACCCAGATCGGCAGTGTTGCCAGCTACGGCGAACAGGAACGCCTGACGGCGGAAGAGGTGGCCAACGCGGCCGAGGCTTTCCGCATCTCGGAACTGCAATACCGCGAAGGCGTGATCGATCTACTCACCGTCTTGCAGGCGCAGCAGACCTTGTTCACCTCGCAGGACACGCTGATCCAGATCAAGCTGGCGCGGCTGCAATCGAACGTCGGCCTCTATCGCGCCTTGGGCGGCGGCTGGTCCACGGCGACGGACGCCGACAAGGACCTGCGCAACACCTTCGTGCCGGTACCGGACCTCACCGACCTGCCGATCGGCAGCCCGTTCTAGAAGAACGGAGCGCGTTTACCTCACTTGTCATGGCCCGCCTATGCGGGCCATCCAGGTGGGCGTAGGACTTGCTCCGAAAAGCAAAGCGAGAACAGCGACAGGGCGACCATTGCGCGCTGTCCGCTGGCGTCCATAGTTGTTCAAAAGCAGAAGAAAAACAATAGATTAACGACAAGGTCCGTCTCGACTCGTCCCCCACAATCCACCACAATCGAGCGTGTGTTTGTTGGTAGATTTGTGGGTGGGAGAGTTCGAATTCCAAATCATCTGACGGCTCTGTTCGTGTCGCGCGCCAAAGCCAACTACTTCGCCGCCGCAGGATATGACCTCACTTGAACATCCGATGCTCTAGTGTCGTGGTTCCGAAGTTCGCGAGATCATCGATATCGGCGTATTTCGCGAACTTCGGAACCGAAACGACACTAGTCTCAAACCGATTTTGTTATTCCTCACACGTCACAGGTCACACGATATCGGAACGACTGGCAAAGAGCGCTATCGGTGGTGCGTGTGCATGGCCGTGCGCTCGGGTCTGAATTCTATCTTGCTTGTGATCTCGCCTTAGCCGAAGCAAGCCGGGCAACTGTCGCGCGAGCAAGTCAGCGGCATGGCGGCTTGCAGCGGGCAAGTTTGCACCTTCTGCATAACGTCTACCGCACAGTGGCAGTCGAGCTTGTGTACCACATTCTGCCGCTGGCGTTCGATGGCCTTGACGCTCTTCGACAGGTTCCTGGCAATCGCCTTGTTGGAAAGGCCCAGTCTCAACTGGTCGAGGACGGCGCGTTCGAATTCGGTCAGTCGCGCGATCTTATTTTGAATCGCTTCGCAACTCCGGCGTTTGAGAACCCATTGATGGTCTTCAAAGCAGAAGCGCTCCAGCCTGTTGAGAAAAGAGTTGTCGTCGATGGGTTTCTCGAACACGGTTGCGGCGCCCAGCTCCATGGCCGCCACCGTGGTTTGAACATCGGCATAGGCGCTGATCAGAATGGTTGGGACCGAACTTTTCTGCCGCAACAGCCTCAGCACGTCCAGACCCGAAAGCGAGGGCAGGCGGTAATCGAGCACGACGCAGCCCGGCCGGTCGAGGCTCTCCCGCTTCAAAAGAATTTCCGGATCGCTCCACCCTACGACCTGCAGGCCGACGGATTCGATCAGGGCACACAACGAATCCCGAAACCGATCGTCGTCATCGACGACATAGACATGGCCGGTCATGTTCGCTTCTTGCCTTCCTCTGCCCTGTGAGCACCTACTCGTTCGGCAGAACCATTTCCACACATGTCCCGCGCCGCTTCGAGCGGCAGGAAACCTGCCCCCGGTGCCAGCGCACGATATCGCCGGCGATGGCAAGTCCAAGCCCGCTGCCGTCCGCACGGGTGGTGACGAAAGGCTCGAATATCTTGTCGCGAATGTCCTCGGGCAGGCCGCAGCCGTTGTCGAAAACCTGAACCGCCGTCGTCTCCGGAGTTTTCGCGACGACGCGGACCATCAGTTTTCGGGCAATGATCGCCGGACCGTCTAGCGCTGCGATACTGTTGATCAGGAAATTGTAGAGCGCCGTTCCCAGCAGTTCCTTGACGCCGTTTACCCGCGTCTTGTCGGTGCGGATTTCCAGGCGAACCCGGATCTGCTTGGCCTCCGTCAGGGGGGTGAGCCGGCCGATCGTTTCCCGGCACACTTCGGTGAGATCGACGCTGAATCGCGCCGTTGGCCTGCGTTCGGCCAGCAAGCGCAGATGCTTGATGGTCGTGCTGGCACGCAGGGCCTCCGCCTTGATGCCCTTGAGATACTCGTCGATGTCCTGCGGCCGGACCACGGGCTTGGCGAGTTGCCGGGAGAGCGTATTGACGAGGTTGATGATGGTTCCCAGCGGATGATTGAGTTCGTGCGCCACATAGGCCGTCATCACGCGTACGGTCGTTTCGCGTTCCCATTGCCGGCCCAGATCGCTGCCTACGGCTTCAAGCATAAGCGCGCTTTCCCCGGGCATCGTTTAGTCAACGGTGCTCAGTTCGACTTTCTCTGTGAAAGTACAAACATATCCGCAGCACTTGAGCTTCTGAGGTGCCAATGAACTACGCATCGCTCCACTGACACGGGAGCTTAATTGATGTGCGTTTGGTCTACTACCATAGCGCGTACAATGGTGAAGATTTCATTAAAGGTTATGAACCGCCATGCGGCGTTGCTTTGGTTTGCCTCACGTACATATTCACGCTCTCCAATACTCGCTGCATCGCAAATGTCGCCGCTCGATGAGATGCGATGTGTTCAAGCAAGTTTCCGGCGGTGGACGGATCGCGCGCGCGGCGCGCAAGTGTAGCAAATCGAGACGCTAACGATTTGCTAAGGAGAATATCCCCCAACGGTGCGCACCTTTCCCCCGCCGCGCGGGATCGATCCCACCCAAACCGGAATCTCCCAAGTGGTGCAGCACCGTGAAATTTGAAACAGTGCCCGCTCTCACGTGCGAACGAAATCCTTCGTCCGAAGCGTCCTGGAGGAGAGCAAAATGGCAATCGAGAAAATGAATGCGTCGAGCAGCCTTGCCGAGGTCGTCGATCGTATCCTCGACAAAGGCATCGTGGTCGATGCGTGGGCACGCGTCTCGCTCGTCGGCATCGAGCTGTTGTCCATCGAAGCCCGCATCGTCGTGGCCGGCGTGGACACCTATCTGAAGTATGCGGAAGCCGTCGGCCTCACTGCCGGCGCCCAAGCCGCCTGAAGGCCCGGTGCCCAGGGGAACACCCCCGTGAGCCCCTGGGCACCAAGCCCCCCCGGCGCTGAGCCGGACCTCTCACAAGGAGTGAGCAAAATGTCTCTGACGAGCGAGATGTCCCGCATAACGGCGGAATTCGAGGCGGCTCAAGGCGGGCGCCTGGCCGGGATCGCCAAGATCGGATCGGGCATGAGGCGCGACGGCCGCAAGAACAAGGCGTCTCTCGCGCACACGATGGCCGCGCACCGTGCCGCCACCAAAAGCGGCCTGCGCGATATCTTCGGCATGGCTGCCTTCACGCGCGGCGCCGCGGAAGAAATGATCGAGCGCTTCGCCAACGAACGCGAGGAATGCACGAACGACCTGCGGGAGCAGCTGGATTCCTATGTCGCCAATCTGCGGGAAACGGTTGGCGAGGAACTCGCCCGCTTGACCGCGTCGCGGACGAAGATGGCACGCCGCGAGGACAACACGCGCCGCGTCCAACTCAAGGACTTGCGAAAGCGCGTGGAGGCCCTGCTGGCCGCTTCCGTCAAGTTGATCGAAACGTTCAACAAGGACCGCGCACGCGCCGGCCGGGTTTGGCAACAGCATATGCGCAACGCGCCGAAGCAGCGGCAGGCAACCGTTAAGCAAACGGCCACACCGCGCAAGCAGACCGCGCAAAAGAGACAGCACGCACACGCCTAGGGACATAACGCCAAGCCTGGTGCCGGTCTCCGGCGCCGGGCGAGGCGGCACGTGAGAAGCATGGGCAGACGTTCTGCTAGGAAAAAAGGAGCGCAATCTGTTGCTCCAACTGCATCGGCAAGGGCCGTCTCGGCCGCGACAAGGGACGGCCCTCGCTGAGCCAGCGAGGCACAAGATGCATTTCGGAAAACGCAACATCCGCTCGGCAGGGCGTGGCAGCGGCAGCGTCGAAGTGACGTTGCCGGTCGAGCTCGCGGTCCTCGAGGGCGTCGCCTGCCGCCTCTATCTGCGCGACGGCCTGGCTCCGGAGATCGTCCTGCAACCCGATTTGCAGGACATCATGCCGGTGTTCGAGAAACTGTGGGACTTGCTGCGCCTCGGCCTGGAGGAGATCGACGAGATCGGAGATTTCAGCGAGGCGGACTACAGCTTCGGTCTCTTCCGGGCTGCCAAATTGGGCACGATGCCAACGCTCGCCTATACGGATGCGCTTCTGATCCATCACAGCCTCGGCACCGTCGGTGAAGCGGCGCCACTTGTGCTTGAGGCTTTCGCCCGCGTCATCGAAAGCATGGCGGCGGTTGCCGGGAGCCGATTGGGCCTGCCGGACAACCTGGTCGCATTGTTCGGCAACCAGGTGGCCACTCTCGTCAGCGGCGAGACGATCGGTGCGCGCGATGCCTTCGCCCGCAGCTTCGCCTCACGATCTTCGGACACGTCACACGATGCCGGCTGCTGCCGGAACGCGCCCTTAAGCACGGACAATTGGCGCCGCGCGCAACACGCATTGATGGGCGTGTACGACCAATTCAAATCCTGGGGCAACGACCCCGCCGTCTTCGCCAAGGAGCGCGAGCTTTGGTATCGCGCCCGCCGCTTCGAAGCCCACACCAGCATGAGTCACGCCGCCGCCGGCGCGAACCAGGAGCCCTGAAGAATATGTTGAACTTCTCGCCTTTGGAAGAAACTGTCACGACACTCGAACTCCAGCCTCGCGCTGGCTTCGTGCACACGGAGAGCATCGAAGCGATCGCCAAGCGGGCGCTTGCCTATCTGAAAGCGGGCTTTTCCGTTCATTTTCGCGGCCCCGCCGGCACCGGCAAGACGACGCTGGCCCTGCATGTGGCAGCCCAGCTCGGCAGGCCGACGGTCATGATCGCGGGCGACGAGGACATGGCTACATCGACGTTGGTGGGCACGCAGCAGGGCTACCATTACAGCCGGGTGGTCGATCGCTTCATTCATACCGTGACGAAAACGGAAGAGACGGCCGACAAACGCTGGGCGGATCACCGCCTGACGACGGCTTGCCGCGAGGGTTATACCCTCATCTATGACGAGTTCACGCGTTCCCGTCCCGAGGCGAACAACGTGCTCCTCAGCGTTCTGGAGGAAGGCCTTCTTGTCTTGCCGGCACAGAACCAGAACGAACCCTATATCAAGGTCCATCCGGACTTCCGCGTGATCTTCACCAGCAATCCCCAGGAATACGCCGGCGTCCACGACGCACAGGATGCGCTGGGCGACCGCATCGTGACGATCGATGTGGGGTACGCGGATCGCGACCTTGAAGTCGCGATCGCGGCAGCGCGCTCCGGCCTGGCGCCGGGGCGCGTCGCGCCCATCGTCGATATCGTGCGCGAATTCCGCGAGACGGGCGAATACGACCAGACGCCGACGCTGAGAGCCAGCATCATGATCTGCCGTATCATGGCCCAGGAAAAACTGAGGGCCACGATCGACGATCGCCAGTTCGTGCAGGTCTGCATCGACATCCTGGGCTCGAAATCCGCGCTGCCCGGCAAGGCGGACGGCAAACGCGACCAGCAGCACAAGATGCTGCTGAGTTTGATCGAGCATCATTGCCCGGGCCGCGCGACGGCGGCGCACGCCGGCAGGAAACAAGCCCAGGCCACAGAGGAGAGAGCCCGATGACGATCGGAAAGAGGAAATCGCTGAGCGGCCTACGCTGCGTCGCAACCCTGCAAACGCTGGCACGCAACGCCAAGCCGCAGGAGCGCTACCAGATCGCCAACCGTTTCGCGCACCTGGAGAACGAGCGGGCCCGCTTGGAGCGCGAAGTCGGCATCTGGGAAACCCGCGTCCAGGCGACGGCAAAGAAGCTGGCGAAAGTCCGCGAGGAGATCGACCTGCTGCGGCCGCATTTGGAAGAAGCGCCGGTACCAAAAATCGCCAGCCACGCCGGTCGCGGGCAACGCCGCAGTCCCGCCTTAACGGAGACGCGGGAACGTTCTCCCGCGGCGAACAGGACCATGCATCTCGGATACTGACGTTTCCGCAGAAAACGAGGACAGGAGAGAAACGATGACGAAAAGCACCAAGCCCGGCGGCAGCCGGGATAAACCGGAGATCGAACTGGGCGGACTATTCCGCGGTCTGGGCGAAGCGGTCGATCTCCTGGGCAAACTGGTCGAAACCGGCGGCACGCACACGCGCCAGGGCGAGTTTCACGTCAAGGGATTGGGCGACAAGGCCCGCGGCGTCTACGGCTTCACCATCCGCACCGGGCTGGGCGGCGAGGCCGCCGCCACGGTGGAACGCTTCGGCAACGTCCGGCCGAGCCGCGAAGGCTTCGTCGTTGATGAGGTCCGCGAACCGCTGGCCGACGTCTTCGACGAGCGCGACGAAGTCGTGGTCACCGCGGAACTTCCCGGCGCGAAAGAAGCCGAAATCACCGTGGAGCTCAAGGGCGACATGCTGACCATCGAGTCGAAGGGCACGCGGCGCTACGCCAAGGAGATCGTGCTTCCCGTCGAGGTCGAAGCGGCAAGCCTGCAGAAGAAATACAACAACGGCGTGCTCGAAATCCGGGCTCGGAAAAAGGCAAAGTCATGAACGCGCCGTCCGCGGACACCGCAGTGCGGACCGCTCAGAGGTTGCCCGGCGATCGGAAGATGAAGGACGCCGGGCAGGCGGAAGGCCGGTATCTCTACGCCATCATCGCGTGCCCTGAGCCGCGCGAGTTCAAGACCCGCGGCATCGGCGAACGCGGCGACGTCGTGCACACGATCAATTATCGCCGTTTGGCGGCGGCCGTTAGCGCTTCGCCGATCGTCGAATACGAGAACAGCCGCCGCAACATGATGGCGCACACCGTGGTGCTCGAAGAGATCATGACGGAGTGCGACATCCTTCCCGTGCGCTTCGGAACGGTGGCGACCAGTGCGGAGGCGATCGAAAAGCAACTGCTCGCTGCGCGCTACGAGGAATTCACCGCCCTGCTCGAAGAGATGCATGGGCGGGTCGAACTCGGCCTCAAGGCCTTCTGGCACGAAGGGGCGGCGTTCGAGGAGGTGGTGCGGGAAAACGAGCGTATCCGCCAGCTGCGCGCCGCGCTCCAGGGCCGCTCCCTGGAAGAAACCTATTACGAACGCATCCAGCTCGGCGAGGAAGTGGAAAAGGCCTTGAACCTGATCCGCGCCCGCGACGAAGAAGCGATTCTCACGCGGTTGAAGACGTTTTCGCACAAGACCAGGACCAACAAGATCATCAGCGACCGCATGGTCCTGAATGCCGCCTTCCTGATCGAGCGCGAAAACAGTGCGGCAATGGACGAAGCGGTCAAGCGCCTGGACGAGGATTTCAGAGACCGGCTGATGTTCAAATACGTCGGACCGGTGCCGCCCTATAATTTCGTCAACATCGTGGTGAATTGGGAGGCGTGACGGATCATGGGCATTCTCGGCAGCCTCCTGACCTTGCCTGTCCTCGGGCCCATCGACGGCGTGCTTTGGATCGCCCGCACGATCGAGGAGCAGGCCAACGCCGAGCGCTGGGACGAGAGCAAGGTCAGCGGGGCGCTCGCGGAACTCGAACTCGACCTCGATCTCGGAAAGATCGACCTCGAAGAATATGAGGCGCGCGAAGCCGCGCTTCTGGAGCAGTTGAAGGAAATTCGAGAGGCCAAGAATGACCAATAACGCAAACAGCCCGCTGTCGCCCGGTCCCGATTCCCAGTCTCCTGGGAAGAGCGAAAGACCGGCCGTACGGCATCGCAATCCGCAGACCTTTTTGACATCCGCAGCCGTCATCACCCGGGCGCGCGACGAACTGGCGGCCCTGACCGGCTATAAGGTCGATAGCGTTTCCGGGTTCGAAAAGACGGACGAAGGCTGGCAGCTCACCGTTACCGTTGTCGAATTGCCCCGCATTCCGGCTTCGACCGACATCCTTGCCACTTATGAAGCCACCCTCAACGAAGCCGGCGACATCGTCAATTACCGCAGAAGCGCCAGATACAGCCGCAGCCAGACGGGGGAAATCTGATGACGCCCCAGCCCTCTTCCTCGCGGATTGAATGCCCGATCGACCTGTTCGCAGGCTACGAAGCCGAGATCGAGCGCCTCACGGCGGCCGTCAATCGCGCCTCCACGCGAGAGGAGAAGGGCCGCATGGCGAGGAAATTGCTGGAGACCGTGTCCACGTTGCTCGACTGCGCTGCATACGACAAGAACAACCTCAACTGCCGCCTTTGCCGCGAACTTTCGACACTGCGTCACAAGACGGCGAGCTTGATCGACAAGGCAACGGCATTGGGCCGCCAGCAGGATACCGCCGGAGGAGCCGAACAATGACCATGACAAGCGGACGGATGGAACATTCGGTGCAGGGCGCCTCGCTGGCGGATATCCTCGACCGGATTCTGGACAAGGGCGTCGTCATCGCCGGCGACATCAATATCTCGCTGGTCGGCGTCGAACTGCTCAACATCCGCTTGCGCCTGTTGATCGCCTCCGTCGACAAGGCGATCGAGATGGGCATCAACTGGTGGGAGACGGACCCCTACCTGTCGTCCCAGGCAAAAGCCACGACGGAGCAAAATCGCCTGTTACAGGAACGGCTCGACCGTCTCGAGACGCTGCTCGAAAAATCGCCGGCAATGGAGCAGCGCTCATGAGCACGCAGCCCGCCGCAGTCCCCCGCAAGGCGCCGATCTACCTCTATGCGATCGTCCCGGCGCGGCAAGGCATCGACGAGGCGATCGGCGCAGGTTCCGTATCGGACCGGCTGCGGACGATTGCGCCGGGTCCGTTTGCGGCGGTGGTCGGCGACGGCCCGAATGTGGAAGGCCGAAGTCGGGAAGAACTCGTGCTCCGGCTGCTCTCCCACCAGAAAACCATCGAGCGGATCATGCAGGCGGCGCCGTTGCTACCGGTGAAGTTCGGAACCTTTGCGCCGGACGAGGCCTGTGTCCACGCCATGCTTGCGCGCGGCGGCGCGGCCTTTCAGGCGGCTTTCGAGCGGCTTGCTGGCTGCGTGCAGGTGGAAATTGTCGTCAAATGGGATGTCGAGACCGTCTTCGCCGAGATCGCCAAAGAGGAGGCCATCGCCGGGCTCAAGAAGAAATGGGAACTGCACGTCGGCCCGTCGGACGAGGCTTTGCGCGTCGTGCTGGGCGGGCTGGTCAAGCAATCCCTGGAGCGCCGGCGCGCCGCGCTGGCGGCGGCTTTGTTCGCCACGCTGCGGATGGCCGCCGTGGATGCGATCGCCTGTCCGGTCACGGCGGATCAGGTCGCCTTGCACGCGGTGCTGCTGATGAAGGCAGAAGAGATGGCTTCTCTCGACGGCCGTCTGGAAGAACTCGATGCCGCTTATGGTGGCCGGCTGGCCTTCCGCTGCGTCGGTCCGCTGGCGCCCTACAGTTTTGCCACGGTCGAGATCGAGATCGTCGAGACCGCAGCGCTGAAGCAAGCCATGTATCTGCTCGACGTCGGTCCCGCCGCAAATGCCGCAGAGGTGCGGGCTGCCTACCACCGTGCCGTCAAGAGCGTCCATCCCGACGCGGCGGGCACCGGCGACAGTGCGGGCATGGCGGCGCTGACCGAAGCCTACCGGATTCTATCGCTCCAGGCGGAAGCTGCCGGCGATCCTTCGGATCGTTCGGTGTTCGTCTCGCTGCAGCGCCAGGAGATCGCGTTCGATGCCGCCGCTTGAAGGAGAAGAGAGCTGCTCCATGCCCGCTGAAGCGCAGCACGTCTATGTCTATGGCATCACCCGCGCCGAAGCAGGCAGGACAAAAGCAGATGTACCTCTTGTTAAGGGGATAGCGGGCAATTCCGTCCGCAGACTTGACGGCGACGGCCTGGCTGCGCTCGTCAGCAGCTTGGCAATACCGGCAGGTGGCCCGACATTCGACGAGCAGCTCAAGGATCCCGAGCAGACCAAGAGCCTGATCCTGGACCATCATCGTGTCCTTCAGTGTGTGTTCGACAAGCAAACCGTGCTGCCTATGCGCTTCGGCGCCCTGTTCTCGGGCGACGAGAAAGTGCACGAGGCGCTGCACGAACATCGCCAGGCTTTTCTCGATGCGCTCAAGCGGGTGGACGATGCGCGGGAGTGGGGCGTCAAGATCTTCTGCGATTGCCCGGTCCTGCGCCGCCATCTCGGCGAGAAATCCCCGGCCATGCGCGAAGCGCAAGGCGAACTCGCCGGGGCAACGCAAGGACGCGCCTTCTTCCTGCAACGCCGCGTCGCGGCCCTGGGCGAGGCGGAAATCGAGCGTGCCGTTGCGCAACACGTCAGGGAGAGTCGTCAGCGTTTAGGCGAGATCGCCCGTGCGGAAGCATCGCTGAAGTTCCAGCCTGCGGCCGTACATGGGCGGGCGGACGACATGGTGTGGAACGGCGCCTTCCTGGTGGCCACCCTCGCCGAACAGCGCTTTTTCGCCCAGATCGAAGAATTGCGGCGGGACCTGGAGCCTTGCGGCTTTCACTTCGAGAGCAACGGCCCCTGGCCGCCCTTCAGCTTCGCCGATTACCGGCAGGAAGAATAAAAATGGGCGTTCAACTCGGCAATGACGATGAACTGTCGCTGGCCGACCTGCTGGACCGCGCGCTGAACAAGGGCGTGGTGCTGTGGGGCGAAGCGGTGATTTCGCTCGCCGGCGTCGATCTGGTCTATGTCGGCTTGAAAGTGCTGGTGGCCTCCTACGACACGGTGGCGAGATTTTCCGGCGCAGCCGGAAGTAGAGCCATGCTGTCCGAGAACGAAAGACACTGACATGCTGTATGTCTATGGCATCGTGGGCGCACCTAGCTTCGAGACCATTCCCGGCGAAGGGCACGAAGCAGACGACATCGTACCCGTAACATGCGGCGCATTCGCGGCAGCCGTCAGCGCCCTGTCCTCCCGCATCATCGCGGCAACGCCGCAAAGCGTTTGGCGCCATGAACGGGTGCTTGAGCATCTCATGCAAGATTACACTGTGCTGCCATTGCGCTTCGGCACGATCTCTCCCGATACGGATGCGTTGGAAGCGCTTCTTCTGCATTCGACGAGCGAAATTTTAAGCGATCTGGAGCGCGTGCGCGACAAAGTCGAGATCGCCTTGCGGATTGCCGCCGGCAAACAAAGCGTGGAATCGCCGGGCATATACCCGGAGCGCGGCCGCGTTCCATACCCGCAGCCTACACAAGCCGTTCCGCCGTTGTTGGCTGCGGCGAACGACCGGGAACCGGCTGGCCGCGGCGCGGCCTACCTGCGCGCCAGATTGCAGCATCACCACGGCGAGACGGCGCGTGAAGACGGTGCCAAGCGGTTGGCGCAACTCTTGCGGCAGAGCCTCGATACGGTCTTGCAGGACGTGGTTTGCACGCCCGCGGATGCGTCCGAGAGCTATCGGATTTCGTGCCTGGTGGAGCGTGTCCGGGTCCCGGCATTTGCCGACGCACTCGCTCGCTTTCGCGCCGATCATCCACAACTCGATGTCACCTGCACCGGGCCCTGGCCGCCCTACTCCTTCATGGCCGCGGCACCTCTTGCCGGGAGATCATGATGACGATGCAGGAGTCCATGACCACGTGCCCGGACAAAGTCCCGGAGGACGCCGTGCAACGGCCTACCGCGGTTTCCGTGCGCCATGGCCTCTTTCGTCCCGCCTCGGAGGGAGAAACCGACCGGATCGGCGACGATCTCGCCAAGCTCGTTCTGGTCGTGGTGGACACGGTCCGTCAGCTTGTCGAAAAGCAGGCGATCCGCCGTGTGGACAGCGGCACGCTGAGCGAGGAGGAAATCGAACGCCTCGGCATCGCCCTGCTCAAGCTGGAGGAGCGCATGACGGAACTGAAAGAACATTTTGGTCTGACCGACGAAGACCTCGAACTCAGGCTCGGCGGTTTCCAGGATTTAGCCAATGAGACGCGCCATGGATGAGAAGAACGCTGCCGTGAAAGAGCGCGGTACTGAGCCGCCGGAAATCACCCGCAAAGTCGCCGAAGCGCTGCCCAAGGATGTGGGCCGCGGCTTGGCCCGTCTCGATCCCGCCGACATGGCCGGCCTGGGCATCGAACCCGGCGACGTCATCCGGGTGATCGGCGAGCGCGAAACCGCCGCCAAGGCCATGTCCGCTTTCCCGGGCGACCGCGGCAAGGGAATCGTACAGATCGACGGGCTGACGCGCGACAACGCGAAGGTCGGCCTGGGCGGGAAAGTGCGGCTGCTGGCGGCGCCATACGCCCCCGCCACCAGGGTCAAGCTCGCGCCGGCGGACGACACCTCCCGTGCCAAAGGGCGCGACGATTACGTGGCCCGGCTGCTGGAAGGGCTCGTCATCACCGAAGGCGACCGGGTCCGCGCCACCCTGATGGGCACCCGGACCCGCGATTTCACCGTGCTGAAGACAATGCCGCAGGGACCCGTCGTGATCCATCCGACGACGGCCATCGAGGTCGTCGGACAACAGGGCGGCGGCGCCCAGCAGCAGCGCATCGCCTATGAAGACATCGGCGGCCTGCAGCGCGAACTGGCGTCGATCCGCGAGATGATCGAACTGCCGCTCAGGCATCCCGAGATTTTCGAGCAGCTCGGCATCGATCCGCCGAAAGGCGTTCTGCTGTGCGGTCCGCCGGGCTGCGGCAAGACGCTGATCGCGCGCGCCGTGGCCAACGAAACCGACGCCAAGTTCTTCGGGCTCAGCGGCCCGGAGATCATGCACAAATTCTACGGCGAGAGCGAAGCCCATCTGCGCAAGGTGTTCGAGGACGCCGCCAGCGGCCCCAGCATCATCTTCCTCGACGAAATCGACGCCATCGCGCCCAAGCGCGCTTCGCTGGGCAGCGAGCAGCAGGTCGAGCGCCGGGTCGTCTCCCAGCTTCTGACGCTGATGGACGGCCTTAAAGGCAGGGGCCAGGTGGTCGTCATCGGCGCCACCAACATCCCGGACGCCATCGATCCCGCCTTGCGCCGCCCCGGCCGCTTCGACCGCGAGATCGCCATCGGCGTTCCCGACAAGCCGGGCCGTTTGCAAATTCTGCAGGTGCATTCGCGCGGTATGCCGCTGGCGGATGATGTCAGCCTCGACCATCTGGCGCAGGTCACGCACGGCTTTGTCGGCGCGGATCTGCAATCGCTTTGCCGCGAGGCGGCGATGGCGCGGTTGCGCAAGCTGTTCTCCGGCTTCGATCTCGGCCTCGACGACGTTCCCATCGAGGACCTGGAGAAGCTGACGGTGGGCATGGACGATTTCCGCGAGGCTCTGGCGCTGATCGAACCTTCGGCCATCCGCGAGGTCTTCACCGAAGTGGCCGACGTCCGCTGGGACGATGTCGGCGGTCTGGACGAAGTCAAGCGCATTCTCAAGGAATCGATCGAGTGGCCGGCGCTCTATCCCGGTCTGTTCAAACAGGCCGGCGTCGCTCCGCCCAGGGGTGTCCTGCTGTACGGGCCGCCGGGTGTGGGCAAGACCCTTCTTGCCAAGGCCGTGGCGACGGAAAGCGGGGCGAACTTCATTTCGGTCAAAGGCCCCGCCTTGATGAGCCGCTGGGTGGGCGAAACGGAGCGGGCGGTACGCGAACTGTTCCACAAGGCGAAACTGGCCTCGCCCTGCATCGTGTTCCTCGATGAGATCGACAGCATTGCGCCGCGCCGTGGCGGCAACGATGGAAGTGCGGTCACGGACCGCACCATCGCCCAGCTTCTGACGGAAATGGATGGCATCCAGGAACTCACCGGCGTCATCGTCCTGGCTGCCACAAACCGCAAAGACCTTGTCGATCCCGCATTGCTGCGGGCCGGACGCTTCGATTTCCTGATCGAACTGCCGCGGCCCGATCCGGCTGCAAGACTCGCGATCTTCAAGGTCCATACGCGCGGACGGCCGCTCGCCGGCGATGTGGACTTCGCCGAACTTGCCGGCGCGGCGAGCGAGGGCCAGAGTGGAGCCGACATCGAACTGGCCTGTCGCAATGCAAGCTTGGCTGCGATCCGCGAATATCTGGCCGTTCACAAGGGAAAAGACGAAGCCGGCGGGCATCTTGTCATTCACATGAAGCACTTCCGGACGGCTGTGCGCGGGAGCGGCACCGATCGTTAACGCCGCGAAAGCCGGATAGGAGCGGGATTTTGAGACGGCTCATTCACGTTCCCATCGTTCACAGTCAGATCGATATGGGACCGCTCCAAGATCGCGTGCGGCAGGCCTATATCGAAAAAGGCGGAGAAGAGGCGTGGAAAGCCAGCCGCGAGGCTGTCGCCGTTTTCTGGAGTGCAATCGAAAACGCCATGGACCGCCTCCCCCTCGATTGCACGAAATTGCGGCTCTACCAGGATGGACTGCCCGTCTGCGGGTTGGAGGAAAAGATCGTTCGCGACCTGGCGCAGCAAGGCGGAGCGAACTACCACATCCTGCTGAAACTCAAGGAACGCGGCGCAAAAATCGAGGGAACGGAAGACCCTGACCTGCTGCGGAAAGAATACGAGTTGATCATGGCGGGCTTGCTGGCGAGCGGTAGTACCGGGGGCATGGATAAGGCCGAAAGCGCCGCTGTTTTGCGCGACCTGTTGGATCGCAGAGACCGCTTCATAGCGCAGCGTATCGACAAGACGTTGCGGGCCAACGAGACGGGTATTCTATTTCTGGGGGCACTGCACCGCGCGACCGAGTTGCTTCCCGATACGATCAAAGTGACATCCTTGAGCGAGTTTCTGCGTGCCGGCAGCACCAACAGGGCCTAACCCGAAGCAAAAACGTCGTATTATGGCGTAACCGCCGGACGCTCCCGTGGATGAACCTCGGAACGACAAAAAACTACCACGCGCGTGCGAGGCTGCGGAAACGTGGCGGCACCCCCTTGAGAGTGCCAGCCCGTCGCGTTCGCGGCCTGCGCCGACGGCAAGCATTCTTGCTTCTTTAGCCGGACAAAACCGACGGGACACCTGGGGCGAATCATGAGCGAACGCGACGGCGGCGGACGAAAAGACTCTTCCAGCCAGCCACACATGGGGCAACATACCATGCAACACACCAGGAAAACCCGAGCATATCTAAAAAGGCGTCGCCCCGTTCCGCCGATATTCGGCGGCAGTGAGAGAGTAGGGAGCAATTCATGCGTCTCATGGATGACCCCGATCCGAAACTGCGAATCTACGTCTACCCGTACAGGAACAATCGGCGCGAAGGCGGGGCTGTGTATTGCGGCAATCCCTTTAGCGACCTGTTGGACTATTTGCGCGACGAATTCGGGAGCGCCAGCTATTACGTCATGATCCGGCGCGGCAAGCGCATGGAGCTGGCCGGCGCGATTGCCGTTGAAGCGCCGCTCAATTGGCGGAAGCGGCCATAAGCCACACGTCGGTTGTGGGTGGATTTGTGGGTATCGAAAATAGGCTAAATATAACTTATTGAAGTTATTGCATTAATTGCATTATCTGGCGGACAGGGCGGGATTCGAACCCGCGGAACGCTCATCACGTTCACACACTTTCCAGGCGTGCGCCTTCAGCCACTCGGCCACCTGTCCGTCTAGAGCGTTTTCAGGAAAAGTGGGAACCGGTTTTCCGTCCGAAAACGCGCCAATTTAAGAATCTAGAGCAAAACACCGATTTTGTCAGACGGCGTTTTGCTCTAGGGCGCACGGATTTATAGCATTTGCGGCACAAAGCAAGCTTGGCACGCCGGAACAGTGCCCCACCGGGGTGCCCGAAGGGCGCATACACCCTCCGGGCAAAATGCCCGTTCGCGGGACCGCTTGGAATACCGGCCTAGTTGTCGCCCACGCCGATGGTGCGCCGGAGCGTCCTGGCATTGATCAGCACGGCCACCACGGCCGCCGCCAGGCTGATGAAGGTCAGCACCAGGAACTCGGTGGTGTTGAAGAGCTTCTCGAAGACGCCAACCTTCGCCGCGCCCAGCACGAACAGGATCAGCTGCAAGACGCCCATGCCCACCATGCCCAGCGCTTCGAGGGTGTTGTCGATGCCGGGATGCGAGACCTTCATCTGCTCCACCAGCGACAGCACGGTGGCGATGATCAGCAGGACCTCGACCCAGGAAAGTTGATAGGCGCCCAGGGTCAATGCTGCCCGCGGATTGGAGATCACCGACTTGCCGAGCAGGTAGATGATCAGGATGAAGATGAACAGAGGCACATAGCGGAACCAGCCGCCCAGCGCACCTCTATGAAAATCAAGATGCGCAGATGCGCCGTCGCCGTGCTCGTGATCCGACATGTTTTCCTCCCGCAAACCCAGGGGAATAAGTGTCGGCATGGTCAATGACGATGTCAATCGCCAACCA
>Ga0187810_10000015_pt1 | contig 88520 bp, 75 predicted proteins | sample NC_wetland_sal_i_9_FD_132963 | JGI IMG/M metagenome (GOLD analysis project Ga0187810, IMG submission 132963) | Wetland sediment microbial communities from Neuse River Estuary, North Carolina, USA - ASW_5 | ecosystem: Environmental > Aquatic > Freshwater > Wetlands > Sediment | place: USA: North...
CCCTAAACATCCCGGCCCCAAGGGGCTTTTGCCCCCCGTGCCCAGATGGCGGAATTGGTAGACGCACTAGTTTCAGGTACTAGCGCTGCAAGGCGTGGAGGTTCGAGTCCTCTTCTGGGCACCATGTTTATATTCATCAATAAATTCAATTAGTTATGAAATTTCCGGCGCAGGAGCTAGCTGCACCTTTGCGCATACAAAGCAACATTGTCGGTGGTTGTCCGAAAGCCGAATTTCGAGTCCAGAACAAGCGGTTAACTCAGGCAACTCTCCGTATGCGCGCGAGGATGCTGCTCCAATTTTAAGTTTTGCAGTTGGGGATGTTTTGGCTCTGCGTCCGCCGAAATTACACCGGAATTTCACCGAACCTTTTCGGGCAAGGAGAGCTGTTTAGACTGAGCTTCTTGCCAGAGGCAGTCTGATGGTTCGGATTTCAGTTCGAGTCCGCAACGAGGACTCGAACCCAAATCGCCCGCATTGGGAGGCGGGCTAGCAGCCTCTTGATCTAGGTAACGATTTTGAATCCTTAGCCGGGTGACATTTCTTCATCTTGGCGTCAGCCTGAATGCGTCCGCTCGCATTCTTTGGGCCTTTCTGTGAATCCTGTATCGCGCTGCTTCCAGCGGGGGCCGACTGACTAGTCGCTAAATAGGTCTGCGCAGAGAGACCTATCAATACAATGAGAACCAGCGCTCCCCCCAATGAAGCGATTGTCCGCATCACGTAAAAACGCTTTTGCCAGATTAGCGGTCGCCACTTTTTGTTGTATTGGTGTTCGTGCCCTGCAGTTTCGTTGTCGATTGCTAATTGTGCGGCTTGAGTTGCGCAAAAATAATGTAAGTAGTCGAATACAACCCCGATGCAGCCTATCGCACCTACAAGCAACACCCACAACCCATGTGACCTCACAACAGCGTCCGCAATTGGAGCCGTTGAAGATAACAATGTATATGCGATCGCAACTAGACCGAACGAAATGTATCGGTTGTTAGTACTTACCTGTCGAGACGCATCATCGAAATCGCTCAGTGCCTTCTTGAGGCGGTCGTCTGCGCTTGACACAGCAGCATCCACGTACAGCTAGAAACGAGGTGGCACACTTATCTCTTCTTACGAGCAGCCTTGCGTCTTGCCACCTTCTTCCGAACTGCCCTTTTTCTCGATGCCTTCTTCTTTGCGGCTCTTCTAACAGTGCGATGCTTCTTTAGAGCCTTTTTTGCAATCTTCTTTGCCTTTTTCTTCTTGCGCGTAATTTTTGGCCCGGATTGATCGGTCCAATCATCGTCGTCATCACCGGCACTGCTCACGAGCCATTCTCCCGCGCGGCACCAAATTGTGCGCCTCTGAATACTGCGTTCGACTCACAACCGACGTGAGTGAAGCAGCATAGCGCAATGTGTGCAACCCACTGATCCAACTAGTCGTCGTGGCTACCGAGACATGCGATGAGGCGAAAAAACGGCGAGTAGTGTGATCTTGCCACAGCTGATATTCGCGCATTTAAGGGGGAAAGCGGGCACCACGGGCCGCTCAGAGGGCCGATTTGTCCACATTCGTTTCGTCGTCCGTCCGCCAGAGTGGGATTTATAAACGAAAGAACAATGGCTTAACTGTCCTGTTCTGGGCACCAAGTCATAATTTTTCAATAAAATCAATGAATTAAAGTACCATCGCAAGTCTCATTAGCGCGGCTGATGGTTGATGCGTTCGGCGAAAAGCCGGGGGTTGCCGGGGATAGGTTCGCGGCGGCTCTTTCGACCAGCATGGCGTGCACGGCCCGATGAATCCGGGCCACGGCTTGCCGGCGATAGTCCCAGCATTTGTCGGGGTCCGGCGGGTTGACCACCATCGTCGCGTTGGCCTCGAACAGCAGGATTTCGCGCTCCGCATTCAGCGCGAAATCGATGCCGGCGTAATCGAGGCCCAGCGCCGCGCGGATGTGTTCGAGCGCCGCCACGGCGCGCGCACCGATCACCCCCGGCATGTCGGCGAGAAAGCGTTCCTCCTCGGCGCGGAACGCCGCGCTCTCCGCCATGGCGGAGGTGAAGTAGTGCACTTTCCAGTCGTCCGAGACCGCCAGGTGCAAGGGATGGATTTTTCCGTCCACGAACATCGCCCGGTATTTCCGGGCACAGCCGTCGCTGCCGCGCGCATCGAGATATTCGATGGCCGTCAACTCCCGCCCGGGCAGGCTCTCTGCGGCGGTGCCCAGTTCCCCGGCCGTCCCGACGCGCAGGAAATTGCGTCCCGTATGAAAGCCGGGGGTCCGCAACAGCAGTGGAAATTCAAAGCCCGCTTGCGCCAGCAGCGCCGCGCCCTGCGCGCCGCAAAGCGCGGCGCGCGGCAGGTTTACGGTTCTGGGAACCCGCACGCCGGCAAGACCGGCTAGGCGGGCGGCATTTGCGGCCCGTCCGCTGCGCAGCACCGCCGCCGGCGCGTTGACCACGGGCGCATCGTCTCCGGCCAGAAGATCGGCAGCCGCCGCGACGGCGGAGCCGCACAGATCCGCGTCCCCGACGGTGTTGAAGACCAGATCGTGCGGCGGCAGCGGCTTTCCGGCTTTCCAATAATCGGCGTAGATCACCGAGGTGCGGAACACATGATCGTCGAGCAGATGGCGGATGGGAATGTTGCCGCCCACCGCCGAGACCAGAAGCAGCAAAGAGATCGGCTTTCCCCGGCCGCGATACGGCAGGGTCATGACGGGGTGGTTCTCGAAGCCCAGGCGGCGGTGCCGGGCGGCCGCTTCTTCGTCGCCAAGCTCGGCCAGGATTCCGGCATAGGCCTGGTGCGCCGCGGCGTAATGGGGCGCCAGCGCCAAAGCCTTTTCGCAATGCGCACGCGCCAGCGCCGGGTCGCCCGCTTCGCGTAGCGCATTCGCCAGGTTCACGTGGCCCGCCGGGTTTTGCGGATGGCGCGCAACGGCTTCGGCATAGGCCGTGCGCGCCGCGCTGCGGTATCCCATCTCGTAGAGCAGGGCCCCCAGGTTGTTGAGCGCCCCGAAATGCCCGGGAGACCGCGCCAGAACGTCCATGTACGCCAGCTTTGCCTGTTCGGCATTGCCGCGTTCGCGCAGCAGGTTGGCGCGCGCAAACAGGGTCTCGGCTGCGTCCATGATCTTTCCGGCACCTGTCCGGCGGGAGAAGCCGGCCATCCGTTCCGGCACACGCCGCGTTGGTAACGAAGCATGGTTGATAAAGCACTAACGCCGCCCGGGGGCCGCTCACACCCGTGCGCGCCTGGCATAGCCGGAGCGTTTGGCGGCGGCTTTGGAGCGCGCCTGTTCCACGGAGTCGATCTCGGTCGCCTTGAGCAGGGCGTCGATGACGTCGCCCAGATGCGCGCGCATGGCTTCGCGCGCCGCCTTGGGGTCGCGCGCCTGGAGCGTCTTCAGGATGGATTGGTGCTCGCGCGCCACCGGCCGCATGATGGCGGCGCGCGCCAGGATGGCGCGGCAGAGCGGCGAGGCGTAACGCATGTCCCACAGGCTTTCGACCACGCCGGCGATGGCGCTGTTCTGGGTGGCCTGCGCCACGGTGAGGTGGAACTGGCGGTCGGCGCGGTCCGCTTCCTCGTCGGGCGTGTTCTTGTCGGCCATGACGGCGTAAAGCTCGGCGAGCTGCTGCAACTGCTCGTCGGTGATGGCGGTGGCGGCCAGCGCCGCGGTCTCGCCTTCGAAGATGCGGCGCGCCTCGGTCAGCTCGAAGGCGCCGGTGTCGAGTTCCCGCATCAGCCCGGCGGCGCTCTCCTTGTTCCAGCCGGTGACATAGACACCCGAGCCCTGGCGCACCTCCACCAGTCCGCTCAGTTCGAGCGCGATGATGGCTTCGCGGATGGTGGGGCGGCTGACGTGATAGCGCTCGGCCAGGTCGCGCTCCGAGGGCATGCGCTGGCCGCGGCGCCAGACGCCGCGCTTGATCGTCGCCGTCATCTTCTGGGCGATCTGCTGATAGAGACGGCCGGCGCGGCCGTTCTGGTCGGGTGGGGAAGGCCGTTTGTGCACGGGGAGCCTGTTCACGTCGTTTCGATCCCTCTTTCAGGGTGCCGGGGGCCTGCGGTGCCGCACAGGAAACGCCGCGGCGGTTGTGGTGCTTTGAAGCCGGACATCATGCCATCACCGTATTGCAGGAACGGATTTGCACGTCCTCAGTCGGGCACGACCTCGCAAGCCGAAAGCAGGGCCCGGCCTTTGCGGGGCACAAAATCGAGCACCAGCGTACCGCCCGCCAGCTTGACGGTGAAGTCCCGCTCGAGGCCGCGCAGCGTGCCGCCCGCTGCGTCGTAGACGTCCAGCTTGCGGATGACCGTCTTGCCGTTGGCGGCGACATCGAAGACGCGTTGCCCGGCAGCGGTGGCGGAGGGTTCCGCGAATCTCAGCGTCACCTTGTAGCGCCCGTCGGGCAGCGGGATGCGGTAGGAGAAGCGGCCCTCGCGGTAGCTGTCGTAAAGGGTAGGATCGGCCGCGGCGACGGCGATGCGCTTGTCGTCTTCCGTGTCGGACGGATTGATGTCTTTGCCCGTGCCGCCCGCGAAATACATGTCGGAACCGTAGCGGGCGCCGCCGGCCGTGGTGGTGCCGCTAAGGTCGCCGGCCTTGATCCGCACCGTGCCGGGCGTGCCGCGATACGTCCACAAGACGGAATCCTCTTCCGTCCTGCCGCCGAACGCGGCCGTGACGCGCAGCGCGTTCGCGCCCGGATCGAGATGCACCACTTTCCACAGGCAGATGCCGCCTTGGCAGGGCACCGTGCCCACGGCTTTGCCGTTCAGCCACAGTTCGGCCTTCTGGGCGTTGCTGTAGGCCTTGACGTCGAGCACCTGATACGGCCGGTCGGTGTAGCGGCGGCCGACCAGATGCAGCGTGGGCGCCGGATTCCAGTTGGCGCGGTAGAAGTAATAGGTGTCCTTCTTGGTCTTGCGGTCGTAGGTGACGAGGCCCTTGTCGTTGATGTCGAGAAGGTCGCCTTCCTTACGGTCGAGGCTGGCGAAATCGAACATGTTCCAGACGTAGGTGGCCCACAGATACGGCCGCACCGCCAGCGCCGCCCAGGAAAGTTCGTGATAGCGCTGCTGCACCTCTTCGGGATGCGGGCGGCCGTGCGGATTGATGGGGCCGCCGCGCGGATCGTCGGTGTGCTGCGTCAGCGCGGCGCCGGCGCCGTATTCCGAAACCGAGATCGGCAGCGCGGGATGCCCGGCATGGGCGCGGTCCAGCATGGGCCCGAAATCGCTTTCGTCGCCGTAATACCAGCCGAAATAGCGGTTGTAGCCGGCCAGATCGGCGAGGCCGACCAGCACGTCGCGGTCGGCGCGTGCCGCCTGCTCGCAGCAATCGGCCAAGGTGGAGGGCCGGGTGGAGTCTTCTTCGTGCGCCAGCGCCGCCAGCTCGCGCACCAAAGGTCCCGCCTTGCTGGGGCCGTTGTTCTGGACGGCGCGCAGGTCGATCTCGTTGCCCACCGACCACATGGCGACGGAGGGGTGGTTATAGTTCTGGCGGATCAGCTCGACCAGCTGCTGTTTGGCGTTGGCGGCAAGCGCGGGGGAGGCGGGCGTGCCGTCGAAGGAGACCTGGTTGACCAGCGGAATCTCCGCCCAGACGATCAGGCCGCGCTTGTCGGCTTCGTCGTAGCTGCATTGGCCGTGCTGGTAATGGGCCAGGCGCACTGTGTTGGCACCGAGGTCCTGCACCAGGTCGAAATCGCGCTTCTGCTCGGCGCAAGTCATGGCCCAGCCTTTGCCCGCCAGGTCCTGGTGCAGCGCCACGCCGTGCAGGGCGACATGTTTGCCGTTGAGGAAGAAGCCTTTGTCGGCATCGAAGGCGATGGTCCTGAGGCCGAGCGGCTGCACCACCTTATCCAGCTTTTTGCGGCCCGCGCCCAGCGTCACCTCGACCGTATAGAGATAAGGATCGCTCATGCCGTCCCATAGATGGGGATTGCGGACCGTAAGGCGGACGAGGCGATCGGCAACATTGCGCGGCCGTGCCGCGACGGGTTGCGTGCGCTGTGCCACGGGTTTTCCCGTCGCATCGAGGATGCGGACGGTCAGCGCGGTGCGGGCGGCTTTGGTTCCGTCATTGGCGATGCGTGCGCGCACCTCCACGGCGGCGGTGCCGTTCCCGATCCCGGCGGCATGGGCGTAAACGCCGGGACCGCCGAAATCCATCAGGTCGATATGCACCGGCGGCGTCACGATCAGCGAGACGTCGCGGTAGAGCCCGCCATGGACGAAGAAATCGCCCGACAGCGGAATGACATGGGCGGTGGACGAGCCCGGCGCGGGGGTCGAATTGTCGGCGCGCACGGCGAGGAGATTGGTCTTGCCCGGAGCGATGGCGGCGGTGGCGTCGAAGCGGAAGCGCGACACCGCGCCCTCATGCTTGCCCAGGTAGCGGCCGTTGAGCCAGACATCGGCCACGGCGCCGACGCCGTCGAACTGGAGGAAATAGCGGCTGCCCTTCGCCGCGGCAGGCGCCTTGAAACGCAGCCGGTACCAAGCGGCACCCTTATAGAGGTCGAAGCTATTTTCCGAATCGCTCTCGCGTCCGCCGATGCGGTTCCAGGTATGGGGCAGATCGACGGTGCTCCAGGCGGAATCGTCGAAGTCCTCGTCCGCGAAACCGGGATCGCCCGCCGTTTGCGAAAAGCGCCAGCCCTGGTCGAGATCCGCCGCCAGGCGCGCGGCCTGGGCCGGCGCCAACAACAAAATGCACAAAAGGGCCGCCGTGCAGCCGCCACTGTTTTTCAAGGTCATCCTCCCGCAGAGAATCGCGTGCCCGTCTTGCCGGCCCGCGCTGCCTCTGTCCAGGATACCGTTGACAGGAGCACTATAACCCCAACAGCGGTCAAAATAACTCAGTCCGGTACTGCAATCGTGGACAGCACGCATTTGGCTGCGCGCATGAACTTGTCTGCCTCGTTCATTCCGGCGCCTTGGCAAGCACGCCGTTGATCTTCACGTTGTCGAAGTGAAGGCCCTGGGTATGCTTGACGATGTTGCCCTCCGCCACGTTGCGGAAGTCGCAGTCATATAAAGTGATGTCTTCCACAGGGGCGCCGGCGAGGCCCTGGGAATCGATGCCGTAGCGGCTCTTGCCGCTGGCGATGGCTTCCAGGTGCACGCCGCGGATCACCGGCTTGAAGGGGCCGTCGGCGCCTTCTTCGTAATGGTCGTCGATGGTGAGGATGGCGTGGCTGACCTCGCCCACGGCGATGCGGCGGAAATGGAGGTTTTCCAGCACGCCGCCGCGCATGGCGTTGTTCTTGATGCGGATGGCGTTCCACAGTTCGGGGCTGCTCATGCGGCAGTTTTCGGCGAAGACGTTGCGGACCCCGCCGGTGATCTCGCTGCCGATGGTGACGCCGCCGTGACCGTTCTTCATGCTGCAGCCGCGGATGACGACATTCTCGGTCGGCACATGGATGCGGCGGCCGTCGCCGTTGCGGCCCGACTTGATGGCGATGCAGTCGTCGCCGGTGTTGAAGCTGCAATTCTCGATCAGGACGTCGGTGCAGCATTCGGGATCGCAGCCGTCGGTATTGGGCCCGCCGCTGTCGATGGTGAGGCCCCGCACGGTGACATTCCGGCACAGCGCCGGATGCACTTCCCAGAAGGGTGCGTTGCGCAGCGTGACGCCTTCGATCAGCACGTTGCGGCAGCGGTACGGCTCGATGAAATTGGGGCGCAGATAGAAGCCGTCGCCGAAGACGCGCTTTGCCACCGGCACGTTGCCGTCGCCCATCTGGAAGAGAGCGTTGCGGGCATTGTCCTGGTTGGGCGTGCCTTCCACCCAGCCGTATTCCTTGAGGCCTTTCCACGGCCACCAATGCGTCTCGTCGGCTTGGCCGTCGAGGGTGCCTGCGCCGCTGATGGCGACATTCTCTTCCTCGAAGGCATAAATCAGCGGCGCATAGTTCATGCACTCGACGCCTTCCCAACGGGTGAAGACCAGCGGGTAATCGGCGGGATCGGTGCTGAAGCGGATGGTGGCGCCGCGCGACACAGATAGATTCACGTTGCTCCTGAGACGAATGGGGCCGGTCAAGAAAACGCCCTCCGGCACCAGCACGCGCCCGCCGCCCGCCGCGTGACAGGCTTCCACGGCGCGGGCGAAGGCGAGGGTGCAATTGCGCTTGCCGTCGCCCAGGGCCCCGAAAGCGGTGATGGGGAAATCGCGGGCGGGGAAAAGGGGCGGCTTGATCCGCGCCACGATGGCCGCCGCCTCCTGCCAGGGATCGGCGGGGTTGCGCTCCGCCGCAGCGCTTCGCGGCAGGGCACTTATGACACCGGTTGCAACGAAACCCTGCAAGAGCTGGCGGCGGTCGGTCATGGCGAAGTCCTCAAGGGGATTAGAGCGCAATCCCGAAAAGTGCGAAGCGGTTTTCGCCAGATTGCGCGACAAAGGGGCTGGCTTCTGTCCCGCGTGCTTGCCGCAAGAGTAGGGGGCGGGCCTTGCGGCTGTCTATCTTCCGCACCATGCAGCAGCGCCGCAACGCCACGAAAATACCCCGATGTTGTCACTTGAAATGGAGTACTCTATTATATAGAGTTATCTGTAGACGATCACGTAATTCATACGGAAGGGGTTGGCGTTGTTGCATAATTTCAACCACGCCGGGAAATCGAACGCCGCACCCCCTCCGCCCAAGAAAGAGCCTTACTTTAGGGCAAGACTGCATGATCGGCCTTGAGCCGGCCGTGAAGGAGGGGTCCCGTGCCAGAGAACCAAGTGTCGAACCCGGCGAGCGCGCCTGTCGTCAGCCTGCAGAACATCGTCAAGACCTATGACGACGAGGGATTGAAAGTAACCGCCGTCAACGGCATCAGCTTCGACATCCCGCGCCAGCGCTTCGCCATGATCGTGGGTCCTTCGGGCAGCGGCAAGACCACCTTGCTCAACCTGATCGGCTGCATCGACAAGCCGACGGCGGGCGAAATCCGCGTGGCGGGGCAGGACGTGGCCAGGCTTCCGGACAAGAAGCTCACCGATTTCCGCGCCAGGAACGTGGCTTTCATCTTCCAGAACTTCGCCCTCTATCCGGTGCTGTCGGCCTACGAGAACGTCGAGTATCCGCTGCTCCTGATCGGCATGCCGGCGAAAGAGCGCCGCGAGCGCACCATGTCGCTGCTGGAAGCGGTGGGCCTCAAGGACCAGCGCAAGCAGCGGCCCAACCAGCTCTCCGGCGGGCAGAAGCAGCGCGTCGCCGTGGCCCGCGCCCTGGTCAAGCATCCCGAGATCGTGCTGGCCGACGAACCCACCGCCAACCTCGACAGCGAGACCGGCGCCCAGATCATCGAGCTGATGCGCCGCATGCAGCACGAGCAGGAGGTCAGCTTCATCTTCGCCTCGCACGACCCGCAGCTCATCTCCCACGCCGAGGAGACCTATGTCATCCGCGACGGCAAGCTGGTCGAGCACCGCACGGAGAGCGGAAAATGATGCTCTTCAAGATCGCCTTCCGGAACATCCTGCGCAACGGCAGGCGTTCCCTGATGACCGCCTCGGCCATCGCCGTGGGGTCCATCGCCCTCATCCTGTTCGGCGAGTACAACGATTTCGTCTTCCTCGGCCTGACCATGCAGAACGTCATGTACGGCGGCCATCTGTCGGTGTTCCAGAAGGGCTATTTCGATTTCGGCAGCGGCAACCCGGCGGCCTACAGCATCTCGAACTACCGGCAGGTGATGACGCTGATCGAGGACGATCCCGTGCTGAAGCCGATGGTCCATGTGGTGACGCCCGCCGTGTCGCTGTTCGGCATCGCCGGGAATTTCGCCATCGACGCCTCCAAGACCTTCTACGGCGCGGGCTACGTGCCTTCCGACCGGGACAAGATGCGCCACTGGGACGAATACGGCCTGCGTTCGCCCGGTTACGTCTTCCCGCCGCTCGGCCTGACCGACAAGGACGTCAACCGCGGCATCGTCGGCATGGGCCTGGCGCGCGTGCTGGGGCTGTGCGAAGCGCTCAAGGTGCCCAACTGTCCGCCAACGCCGAAGCAGAAGGAAAGCGTGGTTCGCAACGCGCCTCCGGCCTCGGTCGATCTGGCCGAACTGGCGGCGCGCGACCGCGTGCCGGCGGCCGAGACGACCGACGCAAGCGCGCCGCGCCTCGACCTCTTGAGCGCCACGGCGAACGGTTCTCCCAACGTCGTCAGCTTCTACGTCAACGAGGCCCAGAGCCAGGGCGCCAAGGAGCTGGACGACGTCTTCGTCGGCATGAACCTCAAGCTGGCGCAGGAGCTGCTCTACGGCCGCGGCGAGCACAAGGCGGTGTCCATCGTCATCCAGCTCAACCGCACCGAGGACATCGAAAAGGCGCGGACCCGGCTGAACGCGCTGTTCGCCGGACACAAGCTGCCGCTGGAGGTGCACGATTTCAAGGAGCTGAACGCCGGCTACCTGCAGATCGTCGACTTCCTGACGGTGATGTTCGCCTTCCTCTCGGTGATCATGGGGGTGATCGTGGTTTTCACCGCGGTCAACACCATGAGCATGAGCGTGATGGAGCGCACCAACGAGATCGGCACCGCCCGCGCCATGGGCGTGCGCCGCAGCGGCATCCGCCGCCAGTTCGTCATCGAGGGGCTGATGCTGGGCATGATCGGCGCCACCGCGGGCGTGATCCTGGGCACGCTCATCGCCATCTGGTTCAACCATGCCGGCATCATGTACACGCCGCCGGGGCAGGCGCGGCCCGTGCCCATCCGGCTGCTCACCGGCGACTACGGGCTGCTGCTGAAGGTGTGGATCAGCCTGGTGCTGATCGCGACCGTCGGCTCGCTGATCCCGGCGGGGAGAGCGGCGAAGATGAAGGTCGTCGACGCTTTGAGACACGTGTGAGGGGCCATGTTCAAGATCGCGTTCCGTAACGTCCTGCGCAACGGCCGCCGCTCGCTGATGACGGCCTCGGCCATCGCGGTGGGCGCCACCGCGCTGATCCTGTTCGGCGAGTACAACGGCACCGCCGTGATCGGCATGCAGACGGGCATGGTCCAGGGCATGGGCCACCTCTCCGTCTTCAAGCAGGGCTATTTCGAATTCGGCAGCGCCCGGCCGCTGGAATACAGCATCGGCGGCTACGACGCGGTGATCCGCCTGATCGAGGACGATCCGGTGCTGAAGCCGATGCTCGCCGTGGTGACGCCGACGATTTCGCTGGGCGGCATCGCGGGCAACGCCCGTCTCGACCAGTCGAAGACCTTCTTCGGCACCGGCTTCGTGCCCTCCGACCGGGACAAGATGAACCGCTGGGACGAGTACAAGCTGAACCCCGACGGCAACTTCGCCAAGAGCGGCTTGCGCGACGATGTGATCGATCACGGCGTCATCGGCAAGGGACTGGCCCGCATCCTGGGACTGTGCCAGCCGCTGAAGCTCAAGGACTGCCGCACGCCGCCGCGGCCGGCCAGCCGTGCGGTGGTGGACGAGCCCGTGCCGGCGGGGGAGAAATCCCCGCGCATCGACCTGCTCAGCGGCGCGGGCGGGGCGCCCAGCATCGTCGCCTTCTACGTCAACGAGGCGCGCGGCATGCCCGCCAAGGAGTTCGACGACGCCTATGTCGGCATGCACATCAAGCTGGCGCAGCAGCTGCTCTACGGGGCGGGCGAAAAGAAGGTCAGCGCCATCAACATCCAGCTCAAACGCAGCGAAGACATGGCGGCGGCCCGTGCTCGGCTCAACGCCCTCTTCGCCGGGCATCGCCTTCGGCTCGAAGTGCGCGACTTCAAGGAACTGGTGCCTTCCTTCAACCAGATCATCGGCTTCCTGCAGGTGCTGTTCGGCTTCCTCTCGGTGATCCTGGGCATCATCGTGCTCTTCACCATCGCCAACACCATGGGCATGAGCGTGATGGAGCGCACCAGCGAGATCGGCACCGCCCGCGCCATGGGCGTGCGCCGCAGCGGCATCCGCCGCCAGTTCCTGCTGGAAGGCGCCATCCTGGGCGTCTTCGGAGCCAGCGCCGGCGTCGTGCTCGGCATCGTCGCCACCTGGTGCATCAACCATGCGGGCATCACCTACACCCCGCCGGGCAACGCCAGTCCGATTCCGCTTTACCTGTTCACCCACCATAACGAGGGCCTGATGTTCGGCATCTGGCTGGTGCTGGTGGTGATGGCGACGCTGGCCACCATCATTCCCGCCAATCGCGCGGCCCGCATGAAGGTCGTCGATGCGCTGCGTCACGTATGAGGTCTGAGATGAGAAACGTATTGATCGGTTTTGCCGTGGCGGCGGTGCTGGCGGCGGGGGCGCGGGCGGAACCCAGCGGCCAGCAGATCATCGCCCAGGTGAACACCAGCCGCACCCCCGGCCATCCCTTCCGGGTGACGGACTACCTGACCGAATATATGAACGGCCAGCCGCACGACACCATGCGGATCGTCGTCTTCGTCAAGCAGAACCGCGAGACGCAGGAATACGACAACCTGATCAAGTATCTCGAGCCGGCGCGCGACGTGGGCAAGCTGATCCTGTTCAACGGCACCAACATGTGGTTCTACGACCCCTCCTCGAAGGCCAGCGTGCGCATCAGCCCGCAACAGCGCCTCTTGGGGCAGGCCTCCAACGGCGACGTCGCCACGGTCAACCTGGCGCGCGACTACAGCGCCAAGCTGGTGGGCGAGGAAAAGCTGCTCGACGCCGACCGGGTCAACCGCGACTGCTGGCACCTCGACCTCAAGGCCGCCACCGATCAGGCGGTCTACAGCCGCGTCGAATACTGGGTGGAGAAGGGCACCTACCGGCAGGTGAAGGGTAAGTTCTATTCCGACAGCGGGCGGCTGTTGAAGATCGCCTATTACCACAAATACGAGAAGCTGCTCGGCAGCGATATGCCCACCGAGACCATCGTGATCGACGCGGTGAACCAGAACCTGGTCACCACCATGGCCGTTTCCGACCTGCGCAACCAGGAGATTCCGGATTCCTGGTTCCAGCGCGATTTCCTGCCCAGGCTGAAGCTCGACTGATGCGGCACGGGGCTGTCATCCTTGTTCTGCTGGCCGCAGCGTCCCCCGCCGCGGCACAGAACGCGCCGCAAGAGGAGAACAGCGATCTCAATCTCATCCCCGGTGCGGTGGAGAAGGCGCCGCCGCCCGCGGCGCAGCCCGCCGGACACGGCAAGTACTTTCTGGAAGACGCCTTCGGGCTTTATTCCTTCCGCGGCAGCTTCGCGGTTCCTTATCCCTCGCCCACGCCCTCGCGCTGGGCCGACCGCCTCAGCTTCGACATGCTCGACCAGTGGACGCTGGCACCCAGGCTTACCGCCAGCTTCAGCGACCGGCTGAGCGTGAGCGAAGCCGACGGCATCGGCTTTCCCGAGGAATCCGTGCGCAACGATCCGCGCGAAGCCTATCTCACCTGGGAAGCGCTGCCCGAGACCTATCTCGAAGCCGGGCGCATCAATCTGCGCTACGGCGTCGCTTACGGCTTCAACCCCACCGACTTCTTCCGGGCGCGCACCTCGGTCGCCCAGTCCTCCGCCGATCCCAGCGCCTTGCGCAACAACCGGCTGGGCACGGCCATGATCCGGGCCCAGCGCATCTTCGACGGCGGTTCGCTGGAATTCGTCTACGCCCCCAAGCTGCACACGCCCGCACCGCTTTACGCCGTCGCCGATCCCGTCGATCCCAAATTCGACCAGACCAACGATGCCGACCGCTTCCTTTTCGCCTACAGCTTCAAGCTGGAGGAGTTCAGCCCGCAAGTGCTGATCACGCACGAGAGCGGGCGCACCCGGCTCGGCCTCAACCTCTCCCATCCCGTGGGGGACAGCATCATCGCCTATCTTTCCTGGGCGGGCGGAGCGGCCCCCGGCGTGACCGCCGACGCCATCGCCTTCGGCAAGCGCACCGGCACGCTGCCGTCCTTCGCGCCGCTGCTGCCGCCCGCCTCGACCTCGCGCATCTTCCGCAACGAGATCTCGGCAGGCGCCAGCTGGACCAGCGAATACAATGTCACCGTCATGGCCGAGTACAATTTCAACCAGGCCGGCTTCAGCAAGGACGACTGGCGCAACTGGTTCGCCATCGGCGCCGATCCGGTGCTGGCGCCCGAGATGTGGTACATCCGCGGTTACGCCTCCGACCGGCAACTGCCGATGTCGCGCCATCAGGCGTTCGCCGACATAAGCTGGAGCGAGCCGTTCGACATCGAGAACTTCAGTCTCAGCGGCTTCGCGCTGGGCAACCTCAGCGACGGCTCGACCATGTGCCAGGTCGGCCTCAACTACGACATCTCGGATACGTGGAGTCTCGGCGCCTATCTCACCGGCTCGACGGGCGGCAAGCGCAGCGAATGGGGCAGCATGAGCAACGCTGCAAGCGCCATCGTCTCGCTGGTGCGTTATCTATAAAGGACTCGAATCCCGATGCTGCGCGGCCGGCGAGTCGCAAACCCACGCTTTCCGCTACGGAAGGCGTCGCGGTTTCGCACCGGACAAGACTAAACATCATTATCAAAAACCGCTCTGAACGAAAAAGCGCCGCCGAAGTGGCGCCGGAGAACACGCGCCCGGATGGATTTTATCGCTTCAAGTGAGCCGCTTGCTGCTTTGGACGTGTCTGAAACCAATCTCTTTTTGGTCAGATTGAGAGCGACTATTCGTTTCACTGATCAAGAAAATGCCAGCAAGGATTGTGTCTTTTCGGCCATATGCGAAGACTCTTCCGACAGGACAGACCTTTGAAGTCTAAAGGATTATTGCAGCGCAGCCGCCAATGTTACAGCATATTCAGACTTCAGCCTTGCGCAGAGGAAAATGTTTTCCGGCGGGAGGTTTGCAGTGGGGCACGCAGCCGCGCAACCGCGGTGGGCGGTATGCAATTGTGAGGGGAACCATGTCCAAGACATCACGCAGCCTGAAGAACGTCCTGCGGACGAGCACCGCTCTTATCGGTCTTGCCACGGCAAGCCTGTTGACGGTGCCTGCGCATGCCATCGTCGGCAACGACGCCTATCCGCCGTCCACGCTGGTCGATCCCACCAACATCACCGGCGTCGGCCAGATGGTGATCGACGAAGGCGACGGCTATGTCGGGCTGTGCACCGCGACGCTGATCAATCCGCGCACCGTGATCTTCGCCTCGCATTGCGTCAACGACGCGCCCGCCAACGCCTACGGCGTCGATTTCGGCGGCATCCCCATCGGCTTCGGCTTCCAGGCGAGCAACCTCAACCCCACCATCAACTGGCTGTTCAACAACGACCACATGACGAGCACGACGGACGCCTTCTACAATTCCGATTACGTCGTCTATAATCCGCATTCGCTCGACCTCGGACCGGGCAACAACTTCCTGCAGTCCGACATCGCCATGGCCGCGCTCGACACGCCGGCCGTGGGCATTCCCACCTGGACGCTGCTGTTCTCGCCCCTCACCGCGCCGACCCACGCCACCATCGAAGGCTACGGCACCAACGGCACCGGCACCACCGGCGCCAGCGGCGGCATCGATTTCCGCCGCCGCGTGGCCGAGAACACCATCAGCTTCCTCGGCTCGCTGGACGATCAGGATACGTTCCTGTTCGGCTCGCCCGATGGCCTGCCGCAGAACCTCTACATGTTGGACTTCAACGATCCCAAGTTCGGCACGGCCCAAGCCAACCAGTACGACTTCAACATCTTCCACGACGCCGCGCTTGAGAAGGAAGCCATCACCGCGCCCGGCGATTCCGGCGGGCCGCTGATCGTCGATCAGCTTTTCTCCCAGCCGGTGATCGCGGCGGTGCTGTCGGGCGGAGACCGCTTCTACTACGGCCAGCCTTCGGCCAGCTACGGCACCACCTCGTTCTACCAGCCGCTTTATCTGTTCTGGGACTGGATCGTCGACAACAACCCCTACAAATACGTCTCGGCCAAGGCCGGCGACGGCTTGTGGAGCGATCCCAGCCACTGGGTGATCGACCTCGATCCCGCCTATTTGACGGTGGACAGCAGCGGCAATCTCGTCAACGCCTTGCCGGCCGATCCGGCGCAAGGCACCCCGCCGGTGGATGGCGTCAACACGCCGAAGTTCGGCATGGTCTGCTATTACGACATCTGCGAGGACATCGCCACCGGCGCGGTCACCGGCGACACCGTGCTCGCTGGCGGCAGTGCGCAGATCAGCGGCGGCCCTGCCTTGGTTGCCATCGACACGCTGGCGGCAATGGCCCGCAGCATATCCAATCCCACGCCGGCGGCGTCCACCGCCACCGCCTTCAATTTCAAGGCGATGGTGCAAAACAGCCTGGCAGGCCTGATGGCGAGCCGCGGCATCAAAGAGCCGCAGGCCATAGAGCAGGGTTCGCCGGGCTATCCCACCTCGGGCGCTCCGGGCACCTCGGGCTTCGTTCCCGACGACACGGACGGCGATCCCACCACCGGCGCGCCGGCCCGTTATTACGACGTGACCCTGTCGGCCGACGGCACCACCACCCTCGATCAAGGCTTCGTCGTCATCGACCGGCTGACCATCAACGGCCCCGCGGCCGCCCTCAACATCGGCCCGGATGCGGCGATCGGAACCTGGATCGACACCACCGTCATGGCCGGCAATTTCAACGTCGACGGCCTTTACATCAGCCTGGGCGACATCGCCCTGATGGGCGGCGTGCTCTCCGGCAACGGCGTCGTCGTGGCCCCGTACACCACCGCGGTGCTCGGCGCCATTGCGCCCGGTACGGTGGGCACCATCGGCCATCTGGAAATCGACGGCAACGTCATCCTGTCGAGCGGTTCCGGCCTTCTGACGGATGTGGGACCGAGCAGCCTGCCCGCCAACCAGCAGGCCGATTTGCTGGACGTCTACGGCACCCTGTCGCTGGGCGGCACGCTGGTGGTCACGCCGGTCGGCGGCTACGTACCCAAGTGGCATGACACCCGCATCATCGCCGATGCCGACACCATCGAAGGCTCGTTCGGCAGCGTGCCCGATACCGTCACCGGCGTGCTCTATCCGGCGGTGTCTACCGTCACGGTCGGCGAAGGTTCGCAGGCCTATCAGGAGGAAGTGGTCACTTTCCAGGCGGCCAGCTTCGCCTCGCTGCTGACGAATCCTTCGGCCGATCAGACCAATATCGGCGGTGCGTTGGATACGCTGCGCGCCGCGCACTACACCGACTTGCAGGCGCTGTACGACGCCATCGACCCGCTCGACACCGGGCCCTTGGGCAGCGCGCTCGAGAGCCTGGCGCCGGATACGGCCCGCACGGCGCCGGAAGTGGCGCTGATGATGACCCAGGCCTATACGGGCTTCCTGTGGAGCTACCTGGGCGGCATGAGCCACTCGGGCGAGTCCCAGGTGGCGGTCCAGACCGGCAGCCTGAAACTGGTGCAGAACTCCAACACCGGTTCGTACTGGACCCGTAGCCTGCTCGCTTCGCTGGGCAGCTGGAACACCGGTACCGCGGCGTCGGCTTCGTTTGCCGATCCGCTTCCGGCGGAAGGCGGCAATATGGCGATGCCCAAGGGCATGGGCGGCTTCCTTTCCGGCACCGCCATCAACGGCACGGTCCGGGTCGGCGGCAATGGCGGCAAGGCGAGCGTCGACGGTTATCTGATCGCGCTCGGTCTCGATTATGCGGTCAGCCCGAACTTCCGGGCCGGCGTTTCGGTCGGCTTCGGGGAGGCCGACGCCACGCTCAAGGCGCGGGTGGCGGAAACCAAGACCAACATGACCCAGGCCGTCGCCTATGCCCAGTACGACGTCGAGAACTACTTCCTCAACGGCTTCGCCGGTGCGGGCGTGCAAGCCACCAGCACCATGCGCGATGCCGTGGTCGGCGCGACCACCTTCCACCTCGCCGGCCACACCAACGGCGTCTCTCCGATGTTCGGCCTGCAGCTCGGCCGGGTGCTGGACTACGCGGGCGTCAATATCCTGCCCGCCATCGGCATCCAGTACGCGCGTCCCAACTTCAACGGCTACACCGAGACGGGCGGGGCGGCCGCCATGGTCATTTCCACTTTCGCGAAGGAAGAGATGGATGCACGGCTCGGCTTCGACGCCAATATGAGCATCGACGCCGGCAGCGTGACGGTGATGCCCGACCTGCACGCCTTCTTCGTCACCAACCTCGACAACAGCACCGATTACACGCTGCATGCGGCCTTTGCCGCCGCGCCGGGCACGACCATGCCCTTCGCCATCGAGCAGACCTCGAAGTCGTGGCTGGAACTCGGCGTCGGCACGCAGGTCGCGTTGTGGGAAGGCGCCGCGCTCGGCGTGCACTACAACGCCACCCCGGGTCGCGGCGACGCGTACTTCAGCGCCTGGAGCGGCTCGCTGACGATCAAGTTCTAAGGCGTGAACGCCCGCCGTGGGTGCGGGGAAGAGAGAAGGGGCCCGCGACGCAAGTCGCGGGCCTTCTTTTCGGCGGCCGGTCTGGAAATTAAAAGTCAGTAAAATCAATATGTTGCAACATCTCCGGCGGCCTGCAGCCGCCGCCGCCGCGGCCGCAAACTCCTGCTGGAGCGAAGCGGAGCTTGGGGTTATCACTACCCATCTTTTTTCATCTGCGCCGCACACGAGGTGTCCTTTTGAAGATCAAGCTCCACAAGAACGATCTGCCCGACGGTCTCGACCTCGGGCCCGCGGTGGCCATCGACAGCGAAACCCTCGGCCTCAATCCGCTGCGCGACCGGCTCTGCCTGGTGCAGCTTTCGGCGGGCGACGGTGTCTGCCATGCGGTACAGTTCGAGGCGGGCGCTTACGCGGCGCCCAATCTGAAAAAGCTGCTGGCCGATCCGGCGGTGCTCAAGCTCTTCCACTTCGCGCGTTTCGACATGACCATGTTCCGCCGCTGGCTGGGCGTGGTGACGGCGCCGGTCTATTGCACCAAGATCGCCTCCAAGCTGGTGCGCACCTACACCGACAAGCACGGGCTGAAGGATCTGGTGCGGGAACTTCTGGCGGTCGATCTCTCCAAGGAGCAGCAGAGTTCCGACTGGGGCGCCCCCGAGTTGAGCGAGCGCCAGCTTGCCTATGCCGCGGGCGATGTCGCCTATCTCCACCGCCTCAAGGCGGCGCTCGACGGGATGCTGGCGCGGGAAGGGCGGTCGGCGCTGGCCCAGGCCTGCTTCGCCTTCCTGCCCGCCCGGGTTGAACTGGACCTGGCAGGCTGGCCGCAGGTCGATATTTTCGAGCATTGATAGCGCTCGCAGACCTTCCTGTTTGATTTTTAATATCAGGGATTTACCGCGTTCGCGGACTCCGCCTTGAACGGGCACGGGGATTTGTCCAGACTTGGCATGAATTTCGCTTCCTGGCCGGCCCTTCCCAGGCTAAACCGCAGCGCCTGGGCAAAAAACGGGCAAAGCCTCTCCAACACGGGTGTTTTCATGCGTGCCGTTCCTGTCAAAGTCGCCGAACCGGCTTCCTCGCACCTCGACGGCGATCTTGCCGCTGCGCAACGCGTCATCGCTGCGGCGGGAGACGCCATCACGTTGCTGAAAAAAAGCCTGGGTGCGGATTTCACCCGCGCCGTGGAAATGCTTCTCGCCGTCAAAGGACGGGTGATCGTCAGCGGCATCGGCAAATCCGGCCATATCGCCCGCAAACTCGCCGCCACGCTCGCCTCCACCGGCACGCCAGCGCATTTCGTGCACCCTTCCGAAGCCAGCCACGGCGATCTCGGAGAGGTGACCCGCCAGGACGCGATCCTGATGCTGTCCTGGGGCGGCGAAAGCAACGAGCTGTCCGACCTGATCTATTATGCCAAACGCTTCCGCATCCCGCTGATCGGCATGGGTTGGAATCCCGAATCCACCCTGCTCAAGGCCGCCGACGTGAAGCTGGTGCTGCCCAAGGTCCGCGAGGCCTGTCCGCACGGCTTGGCGCCGACCACCTCCACCACCCTGATGCTGGTGCTGGGCGACGCGCTGGCCGTGGCGCTGATGCAACGGCGCGATTTCTCCGCCGATCAATACCACAACCTGCATCCCGGCGGGGCTCTGGGCCGCGCCCTGATCCGCGTGCGCGACCTGATGCACGGCCCGGAGGAGTTGCCGCTGGCCGAGGAAACCGCCCCCCTGCGCCAGGCGCTGAAAGCGATGGAGACGCACAATTTCGGCTGCATCGGCCTGGTGGACAAGAAGGGCGTGCTCACCGGCATCATCACCGACGGCGATCTGCGCCGCAATTTCGACCGCGATCTCGGCGATGCCAAGGCCTGCGAAGTGATGACCCGGAACCCCAAGGTGGTACGCGCCGATCAATTGGCGGCGGAAGCCGTGGCCCTGATGAACGACAAACAGATCACGGTGCTGTTCGTGCTCGATCCCAAGGCCAGGCTGCCGAAGCCGGCCGGCATCCTGCACATCCACGATTGCCTGCGCGCAGGCCTCAGATGACGCGGATCGACAAGCAGGGCGGCGCCAGCGCCGGGCCGCTTCCCGAGGCCCCTGCCGCCGCCGCGCCGCCGCGCAGCGCCATCCGCGACTGGTCGGCGCGCCAGCGGATGTCGGCCGGGCAGGCGCTGCGCTATTCGCGCTTCGTCGTGGTGATGAAACGGCTCTTGCCCGTCGCCGCCCTGGCGCTGGTGGCCGCGGTGATCGCCTATTCGCTGGTGCCGCGCGCCCAGGACCGCTTTTCGGTCGCCATGCAGAAAAGCGGCAGGCTGAGCGGCGACCTGACCATGACCAAGCCGCGCTTCACCGGCACCGACGACAAGGGCAATCCCTTCACCGTCACCGCCGAAGAGGCGGTGCAGGACCCCAAGAGCCAGCGTCGCGCCACCTTGCGCCAGGTGCAGGCCGACATGCAGCTCGACAAACAGACCTGGCTCAGCGCCAGCGCCGGTGCGGGCGTGGTCGATATGGATGCCGGCACGCTCAAACTCAAGGGCGGCCTCTCGCTCTTCACCGACAGCGGCTACGAACTGCATACCGCCAGCGCCGACGTCTTCATCAAGTCGAACCGGGTCGAAGGCAATGAGAAGGTGACCGGCCACGGCCCGCTCGGCAAGCTCAGCGCCGACAGCTTCCGTTTCGACCGCCTCAAGCGCGTGGTGAAGCTCTCGGGCCACGTTCACATGGTCATGTATCCCAAGAAGGCGAACCGGCGATGAAGAGACTCTTCGCAGTCCTGACGGTGCTCGCGGCGCTGGCCGCCGCGACGGCCGAACAGGCGCCCGCCACCAAGGGCATGCTCAATCCCAATGCGCCCATCGACGTCACCGCCGACAATTTCGTCGCCGACGCCAATGCCAAGACCGGCGTCTATACCGGCAATGTGGTGGTGCATCAGGGCGAGATGCGCATGCGCGCCAACATGGTACGGGCGCATATCGTGGACAACAAACCCGACAAGATCTTCGCCGCGGGCCATGTGGTGGTGGATGCGCCCTCGGGCGTCGCCACCGGCGACAACGGCGTCTACGAGGTGGGTCCGCGCCTTATCACCCTGACCGGCGACGTGGTCCTGACCAAGGACAAGAACGTCATGCGCGGCCAGCAGCTGGTGGTGAACCTGATCACCGGCCAGGCCACGCTGGACGGCGGCCAGGGCCAGGTTCAAGGCAAGCACGGGCGCGTCCAGGCGCTGTTCTCGCCGGCCGAGCAGCCCAAGCAGAATCCCTAGGTTTTAGAGTTCCTTAAGCACAAACAGGCACAGTTCTCGCATGGACCCGAAAGAGACAAGCAATCCGGAAACGGCCAAGACCGGCCTGCGCCCCCGCGTGGTGGAGGGCGGCAAGGGGCTGGTGGCGACGCGCATCGCCAAGAGCTTCAACCAGCGGCCCGTGGTCCGTTCGGTCAGCCTCTCGGTCAAGCGCGGCGAAGTGGTCGGCCTCTTGGGCCCCAACGGCGCCGGCAAGACCACCTGCTTCTACATGATCACCGGGCTGATCCCCGTCGATGCCGGCACCATCGAGGTGGACGGCTATGACGTGACGCGGCTGCCGATGTACCGCCGGGCGCGGCTGGGCATCGGCTACCTGCCGCAGGAAGCCTCCATCTTCCGCGGCCTCACCGCCGAAGAGAACATCCGCGCCACCGCCGAGCTGGTGGAACCCGAGCCGGGGCTGCTGGAGGCCTCGGTGGAAGAGCTGCTGGCCGAATTCGGCGTCACCCATGTGCGCAACACGCCCGCCGTCGCCCTTTCGGGCGGCGAGCGGCGGCGGGTGGAGATCGCTCGCGCTTTGGCGACGTATCCGTCCTACATCCTGCTCGACGAACCCTTGGCGGGCATCGATCCCATCGCGGTGGGGGAAATCCGCGCCCTGGTGAAACATCTGAAGGACCGCGGCGTCGGCGTCTTGATCACCGACCATAACGTGCGCGACGCGCTCGACATCATCGACCGCGCCTACATCCTGCACGACGGCATGGTGATGAAGGAAGGCACGCCCGAAGAGATCGTGGCCGACCGCGACGTGCGCCGGGTCTATCTGGGGGAGCGGTTTTCGTTGTGAGCGGACGGGGCACATCGCGACGGAAAGGGGGCCGGACATAGATGGCCGTCTCCCAGCGCCTCGAACTCCGCCAGGGCCAGAGCCTGGTGATGACGCCGCAATTGCAGCAGGCGATCAAGCTGCTGCAACTGTCGAACGTCGAGCTGGCGGAGTATTGCGAGCAGGAGCTGGAGAAGAACCCCCTTCTGGAGCGCGACGAATCCGGCCCGGCCGAAGCCGAACGCACCGCGCCCGAGGCCGAACCCGCCGCCGGGCCGCTGGAAAAAGAACTGGCGCGCGAAGATTTTTCGAAATGCGCCGACATGGACGCCTCGGGCGACGATCTCTATGACGGCGCCGAAGACCGCATGCCCGCCGCCCCGGCTGCGCCGCTGGCGGACTGGACCACGCTGCGAACCAGCCAGCGTTTCGAGGGCGACGAGGACCTCCTGGAATCCACCGTGGCCGGCGGCGGCACGCTCAAGGATCATCTGCTGGAACAGCTTTCCATCGCGGCGCTCGATCACGACGAGCGGCTGATCTGCGTGGCGCTGATCGATGCGGTGGACGAGGCGGGCTATCTGCGCGCCGATCCCGGCGAAGTGGCCGAACGCATGGGCGCCGACAAGGCGATGGTCGAGCAGACGCTGACGGTGCTGCAGGGCTTCGATCCCGTGGGGGTCGCGGCGCGCAATCTGGCCGAATGCCTGGCGCTGCAGCTCAAGGACAAGGACCGCTACGATCCCGCCATGGCGGCGATGCTGCAGCATCTCGACCTGGTGGCGCGGCGCGACATGGGGCAGCTGGCCCAGCTATGCGGCGTCGATACCGCCGACATCGCCGACATGCTGGCGGAAATCCGGGCGCTGTCGCCCAAGCCCGGACTGTCGTTCAGTTCCGAGCCGGTGCAGCCGGTGGTGCCCGACGTGCTGGTGCGCGAAGGCCCCGACGGCAGCTGGCTGGTGGAACTCAATTCCGGGACCCTGCCGCGGCTGCTGGTCAATTCGCGCTACTACGCCAAGGTCTGCGCCCATGCCCGCGAAAAAGACGCCAAGACCTATCTCGCCGACTGCCTCAACAACGCCAACTGGCTGGTCAAGAGCCTGGACCAGCGCGCCCGCACCATCCTCAAGGTGTCGAGCGAAATCGTGCGCCAGCAGGACGGCTTTTTGACCTACGGCGTGCGGCATTTGCGCCCGCTCAACCTCAGGACCATCGCCGATGCCATCGGCATGCACGAATCCACGGTCAGCCGCGTCACCTCCAACAAATACATCGCCACGCCGCGCGGCCTGTTCGAGCTGAAATACTTCTTCACCGCCGCGATCCAGTCGCTCGACGGTTCCGAATCCCATTCCGCCGAGGCGGTGCGCGACCGCATCCGCGAGATGATCGAGCGCGAGACGACGCGCGAAATCCTTTCCGACGACCGCATCGTCGCAATGCTTACCGCCGACGGGGTGAACATCGCGCGGCGTACCGTCGCAAAGTACCGCGAGGCCATGCGAATTCCGTCCTCGGTGGAAAGGCGCCGGCTCAAAGGCGGAGAATCCCTCAATTCCGGCCTTCGCTGATTTCAAGCGTTGACAACAAAAAAAGTGCGGACTACACGTCCGCGCCCTTTGAGCGAGGCCCGGCCGATGCGGTGCCTGGACGACGGAAAATATCCTCCGAAGGGCCAAGGCTGTTCTGCTGCATCCGTGAAGTTAACGCGTCCGTTCCGTTGTGTCCCCCCAAGGTGTTTGCCATAGGGCCGTCATGCAGATTACAGATTTGCTAAGCCCCGACGCCGTCGTTCCTTCCTTGAAGGTCAAGGACAAGAAGCAGCTGCTGCAACAGCTGGCGGACCGCGCCGCGCCGCTGGCGCTGGCGCCGGCACGGCGCATCCTGGAAACCATCAACGAGCGCGAAAAGCTCGGCACCACGGGCGTCGGGCAGGGCATCGCCATTCCCCACGGCCGCCTTTCCGACATCAAGAAGATCACGGGCATCTTCGCCCGGCTGGATATCCCGGTCGAATACGAGGCGGTGGACAACCAGCCGGTCGATCTGGTCTTCATGCTGCTGGCGCCGGAAGGCGCGGGCGCCGATCACCTGAAAGCGCTGGCGCGCGTCTCGCGCCTGCTGCGCAACCAGACCGCCTGCGAGCGGCTGCGCAAGGCCGCCACCGGCGAGGCCTTGTACGCGATACTGACGGAACCGCCCAGCACCAGTTCCGTCGCCGCCTGACCCCGGACCGTCAGAGCAGGGCCGGATTCCAGTACGGTTCCTTCATGGGCTGGAAGGCCACCGGCACGTCCTTGACGAAGCCGCGCAGCCAGTCGGCGCAATACTCCATGCCCCATTGTTCCGAGAGGATGTGGCCGAGGATGACCAGCGCCTTGGGCTTGCCGGTGGAAACCAGGTCTAAGGCGTACTCCATCAGCTCCCATTCCCAGGTTTCGCCGATGATGAGGACGTCGATGTCGCCGGCCAGCATGGCGATGCCGCCCATCTTCATGTTGTAGCCCGGGCTGAGGCGGGCGCGTTTCACCTTCAGCTTGGGATCGCCGATGACGCGCATGGTGCGGTCGTCGAGCTTGGCCGCCAGTTCGCGCGCCAGGTTCTCCAGCGTGGTTCCGGGCAGCACGAACAGATTGGGATCCGCCTTGTCCTGGAACGGGGTCCAGACCAGGTGCCGCGCCGTGCCTGCGGTGATGCCGTCGACGGGTTTCAGCGCGTGCCAATGGTCGTGGAAATGGAAAGAGACCATGTCGTGTTCTTTGAGGAAGGCGAGCTTCTCGCGGTACAGCGGATTGTCCTGCACTTGCGAAACGTCTTCCTGATGCGACCAGAAGGTCGGCTCGTGGGTGATGACCATGTTGCGTCCGGCGGCCGCCGCGGTCTTCAGCATTTCGAAGGTCGCCATCATGGTGGTGGCGATGCCCGTCACCGGCGTGGCGGCATCGCCCGCGATGATGCCGTCCACCGTTTTTTCCCGCCAGGGCACGCCGACATGCGCCTTGATGCGCTCGATCACCGTTCCCGCCGTGAGCGGCCTTGCGGCCTCGGCTTCGCCTGCCAGGGTCAGGGCCGCCGTGCCCGCCATCATGTGGCGCCGTGTCAGTCCGTTCCCGTTCATGGCCCCGCTCCCCGATCGTTTCCGTGTCGCCAGCCGGCGTAAACGCAATCCTAATACCGTAGGGAACCGCCCAGGTATTAAGAACTCCGCAAGGCTACCGTACTACTCTGAATTACACGCACTGGTAGTGTGGGGTACTTGGCGTTGAGTTCAACTGTTCAAACGGTAAGGTGGCGCACGCCCTCCGCCAAGCTGGCGGCAGGCAGCGGTTCGACCTGTATCATCGGCTTGAATGCGATCCGGCGTCAGGCCGGGGAGCGTTGGGAGTCGATACGCGCCTCCGTCACGCAACGTCTCGAAACCCTGTTGCGCCAGCGGCTCAGCCCCGAGGATTTCTTCGTGCCGGTGGGCGAGGTCTCCTATCTGGTGGTGATGCCGGCCGCCGCGCCGGAAGACGGGCTGATCTGTTCGCTGCGCATCGCCTACGAACTGTACGCCGGCTTGTTCGGCAGCTGCGCCATCCAGCATCTCAACCTCGCGCGCGCCGAAAGCGTGGCAGACGATGTGCTGGAAATCGAGCCTTTGAACCGCGCCGAGGCGATCCGGCTGGCGAAGAAGGCGGAATTGGCGTTCGCTGCGCAGCCGGGCGAGCGCCGTCACATGCGCAAAGCCGCTCCGCCAGCCGCGCCCTCCCGCATCACGCTCGGCTATCTGCCCGTGTGGGACGTGCGCTACGAGGTCATCCGGGCCTATCGCTGCCTGCCCGCGGGCGTCAGGCGTCCGAAACTGGAGCATCCCCCTGTGCAGCAGGCGCAGACGATGTCCCAGACGGGTTTGACCGTGCTGCAGCTCGCCGTCGAAACGCTGGAACGCCACCTGGCGCGCGACGAGCGCTTCCTGCTCAACCTGCCGGTTTCCTACGAGATGCTGTGTGCGCCCGTCGCCCGCATGGAATTCGTCGCCGCCTGCCGCCAGCTGCCTTGCACCTTGCGTCCTTACTTCGCCTTCGTGATCGAGGAGGTGCCGGTGGGCGTGCCGCAGAGCCGCCTGCTCGACCTGGTGGCCGCCATCCGCGGCTTCGCCGGCATGATCGCCGCCAAGATTCCGGCGCGCCTGCCGGACTTCACCGCCTTCCGCGGCGCCGGCCTGAAGGCGCTGGGGATCGAGCTCTCGGGCCTTTCGGCGGCGGAAAGCGGTTTCGACATCAACAAGCTGACCGCCGAAACCAGGCGGCTGGGCATCTCGGCCTTTCTCGACGAGGTGCCGGATGCCAAGACCGTCCGCACGGCCATGGAAAGCGGCGTGCAATGGATGTCGGGACCTGCTATTGCCGCCGCCGTGGACGATCCCGGCCCCTTGACGCGTCTTTCCTCGGTCCAATTGCTGCGCGAGAGGGCCGAAGCATGAGCCCGGCCTGGACGCATCCCGTCGAACTCGACGATTTGACCGCCGCTCCGGTGCATCCCGATCTGGCGCGCGTCATGCGCCAGTATTCGCAGATCTCGGAGGGCCGGGCGATGCCGCATCGCGCACATTTCCGCCCTTCGAAGCTGCGCTGGATGATGGGACGGCTTTATCTCGTCGACGTGCTGGAGGGCGGCGCCGATTACCGTTTCCGCCTGTTCGGCATCTTCTGGCAGACCGTCTACAGCGCCGATCTCACCGGTTTGCGCCTCAGCCAGATCGAGCCGTTCTGCCATCTCGCCAGCTTGCGCGGCGATTATGACGGTATCGTTGCGCAGGGAATCCCGGCTTTGCACCTGCGCCGGGTGCGCTGGCCGAACGACGGCAGCCTGGAATTCCAGCGCCTGCTGCTGCCGTTCTGCGACGACGGCGGACAGGTTTCCCTCATTTTGGGAGCGGCGGCCTGCGACAAGGTTCCCGAAGAGGTCGTGTATTTCAAAGGCGAAGGCGTACCCGAGCTTTTGCCCGGCGAACCCATCCGCTCCGGCAAACCCCACTGAACTTGCCCCTGCTGCGGGGCGCGGTGTATCACAGCCCCGTCGCGTTCGTCTGAGTCCCGCACACCGAACACGAAGGGGAAGCCGTGACGCCCAGAAGCCGGATATTCGCCATCGTCATCGCCGCGGCGTTCGCCGCGCTGGTCGTTCTTCGCCTGGCGGCGAGTTTCCTGGTCGATCTTTCCTGGTTCTCCTCGCTGGGTTTCAGCGGGGTGTTCTGGACCACCTTCGCGGCGAAGATCGCCGTGTTCTGCGCCGTCTTCCTGCCCACGGCGGCGATCCTGCTCGTCAACGGCTTCCTGGCGCAGCGCCTGGCGGGCTTCCACCCCGCCTTGCGCACGGTGCCGTCGCCGTGGAACGCCGTGGAAGGGCTGACGCCGCCCGTACTGATCGAGAAGCTGTATCGCGCCTTCCCCTGGCGCATCGCGGTGCTCGGCGTGTCGCTGCTGGCGGCCGTGTTGATCGCCGCCTCGGAGCTGGACCAGTGGGGCGTGGTGCTGCGCTACCTCTATCAGGTTCCTTACGGCCACACCGAGCCGCTGTTCGGCAAGGACATCGGCTTCTACCTCTTCTCGCTGCCCGCCTATGAGGCGCTGAAGGACTGGCTGCTGTTTATCATCGGCGTTTCGGCGGTGTTCGCGGCGGCGCTGTACTGGCTGCACGGGGCGGTGGCCTTCGAGCCGAACCGGCGTTTCGTCGCCCCCAGGGCGGTGGCGCACTTGCTGGTGCTGCTCGGCCTGTTCCTGCTGGTGAAGGCCTGGGATTTCTGGCTGGAGCGTTTCCAGCTGGTCTACAGCGACAACGGCGTGGTGATGGGCGCGGGCTATACCGACGTGCATCTGCGCCTGCCCATCCTGTGGCTGCTGGCGGCGCTGTCGCTGGCGGGGGCGGCCATCAGCTTCGTTGCTGCGCGCGGCGGCCGCCTCAAGCCGCCGCTGCTCGCCGCCGCCGCGCTGTTCGTCCTCGCCGTCTTCGTGATGCCGCTGGTCGAGGCGCTGTTCCAGCGCGTCTACGTCAAGCCCAACGAGCTGAAATTCGAGGCGCCCTACATCGCCCGCAACATCGCGCTGACGCGCGAGGCCTACGACCTCGGCAAGATCGAGGTCAAACCCTTCGCCGGCGACGAGACGCTGACTTGGCAGTCGCTGGAGAACAACCGCCCCACCGTGGACAACATCCGGCTGTGGGACTGGCAGCCGCTGCTCTCGAGTTACGGCCAGCTGCAGGAAATCCGCACCTATTACAAGTTCCTCGACGCCGACGTGGACCGCTACTGGCTGAACGGAACCTATCAGCAGGTGATGACCTCGGCGCGCGAGCTGGATCCCACGCTGCTGCCGCCCAACGCCCAGACCTGGGTGAACCTGCACGTGCTCTTCACCCACGGCAACGGCGTGGTGATGTCGCCCGTCACCCGTACCACGCCGGAGGGATTGCCGGCCTTCTATCTGCAGGACATTCCGCCGGTCTCCACGGGCGGGCCCAAGGTGGACGAGCCGCGCATCTATTTCGGCGAGGCGACGGAATCCTACATCATCGTCAAGGGCTCGACGCCCGAATTCGATTATCCCAAGGGCGACGCCAACGTCTACGCGGAATACCACGGGCGCGACGGCGTGCCGGTGGGCGGGCTCGCCAGCCGGGCGCTGTTCGCCTGGTATTTCGGCGACATCAACATCCTGCTCAGCAACTACATCACCCCGGAAAGCCGCATCGCCTTCCGCCGCAACATCAAGGACCGTATCGGCAGGATCGCGCCCTTCCTGCAGCTCGACCACGATCCCTACATCGTGGTCAGCCACGGCCGGCTGATCTGGCTCCAGGACGCCTACACGTCGAGCGACGGGTTTCCTTATTCCAAGCCGGTGGAGGACGGCGGGGCCGACTATATCCGCAACGCCGTCAAGGTGGCGATCGACGCCTATGACGGCACCGTGACCTTCTACGTCAGCGACGCGTCCGATCCCATCGTGCGCACCTATGCGCGCATCTATCCCACCCTGTTCCGGCCGCTGGAGGCGATGCCCGCCGATCTCAGGCGCCACATCCGCTATCCCGAGGACTTCTTCAAGCTCCAGGCCGGGATGTACCTCACCTATCACATGGACAAGCCCGAGGTGTTCTACAACAGCGAGGACCTCTGGCAGTTCCCGCGCAAGCCCTCCAGCGACGACGACAGTGCCGACACCACGATGGAGCCCTATTACATCAACATGCACCTGCCGGGCGAAAAGAGCACCGAGTTCGTGCTGATGCTGCCCATGGTGCCGAGCAAGCGCGAGAACATGATCGCCTGGCTGGCGGCGCGCTGCGACGGGGCCGATTACGGCAAGCTCTTGGTCTACACCTTCCCCAAGGAGAAACTGGTCTACGGCCCCTACCAGATCAACGCCCTGATCAACCAGAACACCGAGGTGTCGCAGCAGATCACGCTGTGGAACCAGATGGGCTCGCGCGTCATCCACGGCAATCTGATGGTGGTGCCGATCGACAATTCGCTGCTCTACGTGATGCCGCTCTACCTGCGCGCCGCCTCCGGGCAGCTGCCGGAGATGAAGCGCGTCATCGCGGTCTACGGCGGACAGGTGGTGATCGGCGAGACGCTGGCCGATGCGCTGGCCGCGCTGTTCAAGCCGCCGGCGGGCGGGACGCCGCCGGCTGCCGGAGCAACGGCGGCGCCCGGCGCATCTTCCGCGCCGCAGGCCGCGGTGCCGTTGTCCGGAGCGGCGAAAGCGGCGCTGGAGCACTACAAAAAGGCCATCGACAAGCTGAAAGCGGGCGACTGGGCCGGGTTCGGCGCCGAACTGGACGCCATGAAGCCGCTGCTGGAAGAGATGAACAAGGACAAAACGTCCGCGCATTAACGCTTGCGGGGCGTTGTCAGCCACCGTTCCGCGGCCTTATGATTTCGGCTTCGGGGGGTGGGCCGTGATCAAGGGGTGGACGGCCGTATTGATTCTGGCCGTCAGCGCGGGTGCCGCGCTGGCCTCGGGCTATGACGATTTCAGCCGCGGCATCACCGCCAACCAGCGCGACGAAAGCGACGCCGCCATCCGCGCTTTCACGGCGGCGCTGGCCTCGCCCGATCTGGTCAAGGCCTATATCCCGGCGGCCCATCGCGGCCTCGCCTTCGCCTATTTGCAGAAGGGGGAATGCGGCAAGGCCAAGCAGGAGATCGACGCCTACACGGCGCTGCGGAGCCTCTCCCACGACATCCTGGGCCTGCGCGCAGCCGTGGACCTCTGCCTGAAGGACGTCGCCGCCGCGCAACGGGATTTCGATGCCTCCCTGTTCGCGAAATCTACCTGGGGCGGGCAGTACGCCTTCGCGGGGGAACTGTGGCGCCTGGGCTATTTTGCCGAAGCCTCCGCCAATCTCGAAGCGGCCATCGGCCGTAGCGATGCCAAGGACAAGATGCGGCCCTATCTGCTCCTCTGGTACGCGCTCGATGCGGCGCGGGCGGGCACGCTCGAACCGGCCAGGCTGGCGAAGCTGAGCGGCGACTACGACGGCGATGACTGGCCCTATCCGCTGCTGGAGCTTTTCCTCGGCAAGCAGACGCAGGCGCAGGTCACCGGCGGCCTCTCCAAGCGCGACAGCGACGAGGCGCGGGGCCGGCGCTGCGAAGCGAATTTCTACATCGGCGAATGGCTGCTCGGCCGCGGCAGGCCGGACGAGGCCAAGCCGCTGATCGCCGCCGCGGCGGAACAGTGCCCGCACGACTTCATCGAGCGCAAGGCGGCGGCGGCGGAACGCGACAGGTCCGGCGCGACGCCTGCCGCGCCCGCAACCCAGCCTGCCGCGCCCGCGGCCCAGCCGCCGCATCCCCTCGCCTTGGAGTGAGCGCCATGCGTTCCGTCTCTCTCGCCGTTGCCTTGCTGCTGGCCCTGGCCGGCGCCGCCCAGGCGCAGACGGTGTGTCCGCTCAAGGTCAAGGCCTCGCTCGATCTCGACATGCTGGACAGCGGCGTGGTGACCGTGCCGGCAACGCTCGACGGCAAGCCGTTCCATATGCTGGTGGACACGGGCGACTATTTCTCTACCGTGACGCAGCGCACGGCGACCACGCTGGGGCTGGAAGAGAAGCCCAGCTATGGCGACATCCTGATCGGCTGGGGCGGCGTGAGGATCAAGGACTTCGTCAAGCTGCAGAATTTCCGCGTCGGCAGAATGCAGGCCGACGACCAGGTTTTCTTCGTGCTGCCGGGCGAAGACCCGCCTTTCGACGGTTTGTTCGGCGCGGATTTCCTCTATTTTTTCGATCTCGAATTCGATTTCGAGCAGGCCCGGCTCGACCTGATCTCGCCCGATCACTGCAAGGGCGTGGTGGTATCCTGGACGAAGCAGCCTTATGCGGCGATCCCCTTCGATTACCGCAGCCGGAAGATCCGGCTGGACGTCACCCTCGACGGCAAGGAGGTGCAGGCCATCCTGGACACGGGGGCTTCGGACACGGTGCTGAGCCTCGAGAAGGCCGCCGACCTCTTCGACCTGGACGAAGACGCCCTGGCCAAGGAAGCCCATCATCCCTTCAAGAACCTGTCTATGGGCGGCGTCGGCGTCAACAATCCCGTCATCGAACTGGTGCCGGACAAGCAGAGCGGCCTGGCACTGATGGGCGGGCCGAAGATGATCATCGGCATGAACGTGCTGCGCCAGCTTCATCTCTACATCGCCTATCACGAGGGCATGATCTATGCCACGCCGGCCGCCGCCAGATAGGAGGAGCGTCATGGAAAACAGGCGCACGGTTCTGCTTTCGCTGGCCGCCGCCGCGACGCTGCCCGCGCAGGCGGCGCCCGCCGCGGACGACATGCCCAAGGCGACGCTGATCAAGGGCACCCCGCCGCTGCTCGATTTCGGCGACGGGCTGAAAATTCCCTGCGACAAGTCCGCCTTCCTGGTGCTGTGGGAAGGCAAGGATTTCTGGCTGACCCTGGGGGCGGGGCGTTCCACATACACCCAGCGCGCCAACGGCATGGCGGTGCTTTACGCCATCGGCGCCATGAAGCTGCTGCTGCTGACCCTGGCCTTCGCTCCCGAGCGGCTCAAGCAGGCGGAGGGCGGCTGGCGCCTCAAGCAGCAGGACATCAAGAACTACGTGCTGGGCGACCTCGATCTGCCCGGCAAGCCGTACTGGCCGATCAACGATACCGGCCTCGGTTTCGGCGATTCCGACATGCAGGGCATGACCGCGCCGGGGCCGCTGGGCGAGGGCGGCGGCACGCAAAGCATGTGGAACCAGGCGCTGTCGGATGCGCGGGTGGATTCCTTCACCACCTACATCGTCAAGAAGAAGGATTTGAGCCTGGACGAGGTGAAAGCCCGCGCCAGGCTGCTGGCGCTGTAATCCGCCGTCATCGGCGCGGCGCGGTGCCCAGCACCGCAACGAAGGCGGGTTTGTCCTCGCCCGTGCGCCGCCCCTGGTATTGCCGCTTGAGCCTGCCGCCGGCGGCCGGGACGGCGTCCTCGCGTTCGATCGCCACGGTGTCGCCCAGGCCGGTTTCGGCCAGGAAATTGATCTCGTATTCCGTCACGGCCGTGGCGGCGATCTCGTCCGCCGTCATGGTGTCGGTGATCCATTGGGCGTAACGGGTGTTGTTGACGTGGCCGTTGACGTCGAGATCGCTGTTGCGCACCTCGAAGCGCGCCGCCTCCTTGAGGCCGCGCAGAAGCGCGATCTTGCCCGCTTCGACGGAAATCCGTCCCTCGCTGCTGTATTCCGGCGCGAAGGAGACGCGGTCGAGCTTCTGCGGGCGGCGTGTCGCGTAATCGAGCACCAGCCAGCTGGTGGAGCATTCGCCCAGTTTTCGGTCGCCCACCAGGATTTCGAACTCGCGCAGCGCCAAAAGCCCGGTGGGCGGACGCGGCCAGGTGCGGACGGTGACCACATCTCCCCATACCGGCCAGTCCTGCATCGCCAGCTTCTGGCGTGCCAGCACCCAGATGGTGCCTTTGCGGATCAGGTCCTCGAACCCCCAGCCGGCGTGCTGGGCGTGGATCCAGGCGGTGTCCTGCAGGAAATTGAGCAGCCCCACCAGCCCCAGCCGCTTGGTGTGATCCAGCACGATGGTGTTGACGTGATAGGTTTCGGTCCAGATCGGTTTCATCGCCGCACCTTTCGCGCCGTTCCTTGACGCAAACGGCCGCGGCGGACAAGGGCGCCATTCATCTCAGGGGCCCTCATGCTTCGACAGGCTCGGCATGAGGGGATGAAATCATCTTCCCTCACCCCGAGCTTGTCGAAGGGTGAAAGGAAATTGCACTGGCTGTCGTGAACAACGAAAACCGGAAGGGAACCCTCCGGTTTCCGTTTTCCGGGTCAGTGCAGGCTGACCGGCGTGAATTCGTTCTGCACCGCGGCGCCATAGGCGCTGTCATAGGCGTCGGTGAAGCCGAGTACGCGCCCGTCGCCCGAGTGCAGCACGTAGATCTTGCCGCCGGGCGGCAGTTCGATGCCGGGCGGAATGAGGCCGAGCCGGTGCGCTTCCGCGTTGCCCATCGGCTTGATGTAGGCGATCCGTTCCTCGTTGGAGGGTTCGAATTCGATCTCTGTCATGACACGGACCCCTTTCCGTCCGGGTGCCCCGCCTCGATCTCTATGGTACGCACGATTGTGGTGCTCTTGGGGCGTTCGAGATCGATGCTGAGCAGCCCGTTCTCGAGTGACGCTCCGGTAACTTCGATGCCTTCCGCCAGCACGAAAGAGCGCTGGAACTGCCGCGCGGCGATGCCGCGATGCAGGAAATTCTTGTCGCCGTTTTCGCTCTGCTTGCCGCGGATGACGAGCTGGCGGTCTTCCACCGTCACGGTCAGCTCTTCGCGGGAAAAGCCCGCCACGGCCAGGGTGATGCGCAGCCTGTCTTCGTCGGATTGCTCGATGTTGTAGGGCGGATAGCCGTCGCCGTTCTTGGCGGTGCGTTCCAGCAGCCGTTCCAGATGCTCGAAGCCGAGGAGGAAGGGACTGTTGAAATAGACGGTCCTGTTCATGCCAAAGCCCTCCTTCAAGCGGCTTTGCCGGCCCAGCCGGTCGCTGCGCGGCCCGAAACGGCACCGCGTACCATTAGAATGTGGGGTCCGGCCCCCGCACTTCAAGGGAGGGCCGGCAACTTCCTCAACGGAATACGAACGATTGTTGCCGGATGGGGCGAGAGAGGGCAGAAAAGGGCCATGAACCGCCTGATCCTGGAAGACGGGCCGCAAGGCCGCCCGGCGGCCTTCTCCGAGCCGCTGGCGACGATCCGCGCCGATGCGCCGCACGAGGTTGCTCCGGCGCTGGGCGCCATCGCGGCGGCACAGGCGGCGGGACATTATGTTGCCGGATATTTCTCCTACGAGCTGGGCTATGCGCTGGAGCCGAAGCTGGCGCCGCTGCTGCCGCCGGGGCGGGCGCTGCCGCTTTTGTGCTTCGGCGTTTTCGCCGGCTACGATGTTCCGCAGGCGGACTTTTCCGCCCGGCACGCGGGCCGGGCTTATGCCGGTCCCCTGGCGCATGAATGGGACGAGGCGGCCTATGGCGTGCGGTTCAAGCGCGTGCGCGACCTGATCGCCGCCGGGGATTTCTACCAGGCCAATCTCAGCTTCCGTTCGCGCTTCGCCTTTGCGGGCGATCCTTTGGCGCTCTATCGCGACTTGCGGGCGGGGGCGAAGCACGGCGCCTATCTCGAAGACGGCGAACGCGCCGTGCTCAGTTTTTCGCCGGAACTGTTCTTCGCGCTGGAGGCGGACGGGAGCATCGTGGCGCGGCCGATGAAGGGCACGGCGGCACGCGGCGCCGATGCGGAGGCGGATGCGCAGGCGCGCGAAGCGCTCGGGAAAAGCCCCAAGAACCGCGCCGAGAATCTGATGATCGTCGATCTGTTGCGCAACGATCTGGGGCGCATTGCCGAAACCGGCAGCGTGGCGGTCTCCGGCCTGTACGCGGTGGAGACCTATCCCACGCTGCACCAGATGGTTTCCACGGTGTCGGCAAGGCTGAAGCCGGGCACCGGGGCGGCGGAGATCGTGCGGGCGCTGTTCCCCTGCGGCTCGGTCACCGGGGCGCCGAAGCTCCGCGCCATGCAATGCCTGCGGCAACTGGAGCAAAGCCCGCGCGGCCTCTATTGCGGCGCCATCGGCCATTTCGCCCCCGACGGTTCGGCCCGCTTCAACGTGGCGATCCGTACTTTGACGATTGCGAACGGGCAGGGCGAACTGGGCATCGGCGGGGCGGTGGTGCAGGATTCCACCGCCGCCGACGAATATGCCGAATGCCTGCTGAAGGCCCGCTATTACGAGGCCGCCCGCCGCCCGCTGAGGCTGATCGAGACTTTGCGCTGGTCGCCTGCGGAGGGTTTCGTGCGCGGCGAGCGGCATCTGGCGCGCATGGCGCGTTCGGCTTCGTTCTTCGGCATGCCGTTCGACGGAACCCGCGCGCGCGAGGCTTTGACGACGGCGCAGGAATCCGTCGGCAGTAAGGACCTGCGCCTCCGCCTGGCGCTGGACGAAGCGGGCGCCTTTGCCTGCACCGCCGCGCCGCTGGGACAAGCCAAGGAATTCTGGAGCTTCGCGATTTCACCGCGGCGCATTTCGAGCGGCGACGTGCTGGCGCGGCACAAGACCGATTGGCGCGAAGCATATGACGGCGAACCTCTGCCGCCGGGCTGCGACGAGGTCGTCTTCCTCAACCAACGCGGCGAAGTGGCGGAAGGCAGCCGCAGCACCGTTTTCGTGGCGCGCGACGGCATGCTGCTGACGCCGCCGCTGTCCGCCGGGGTGCTCGACGGCGTGCTGCGCGCCGCGCTGATCGCCGAAGGACGCTGCCGGGAAGCCGTGCTGATGCCGCAGGATTTGCAGGGCGCCGTTTATCTCGGCAATTCGTTGCGCGGGCTGATAAGGGCCGTTCCGGCCTGATTACGCCGCCGCCTTGGCGGCCAGGGCGCAAAGCAGGCCCAGCGTCTCGGGCAGCACCCAGCCGCCCGCTTCCAGCAGCCGGTTCTGCGCCGCATCCTCCGCCAGCGCCGCGGCGAGCGGCTGCTTGGCGAGGCGGGCGCGCAGATCGTCCGCCGTCGCCTGGGGATCGAAATCGTCCACCTCCGCCAGCACGGTTTCGCCGATCTGGGCATCGGCGTCGCGGTCGTCGAGCCGGGAGATGAGATCGTCGTAAGGGCTGGGGGCGTAGCGCTTGCGCAGCAACAGGCGCGCGCCCGCGCCCAGCGCCGCCAGGGCGGCCGCGCCGCCGCCCGCGATGAGGAGATTGCGCCGTGTGTACTTGATCCGCTTCATCGCAGCGTGGCCTTCAGGTGGTCGGCGAGGCGCAGCGCCAGGGCCAGCAGGTTGATGGTGGGATTGGCCGCGCCGTAGGTGGGGAAGACCGAACTGCCCGCCACGAACAGATTGGCGACGCCGTGCACCTTGAGATTGGCGTCCACCACGCCCTGGCGCGGATCGACATGCATCCGCGTGGTGCCCATGTGGTGGTTGCCCCAGTCCAGCGCGTCGTACCATTCCTGGCGGCTGCGCAGGTTGAGCTTCAACAGGCCGGCGCGCGATTCCAGAAGCTGGCGGCCCAGCTCCTTCAGGGTCTGGCGGAAACGGGCGAAATCGGCGTCGGCCAGCCGCATATGCAGCTTGAGCCGCGGCATCCCCAGCGCGTCGGTTTCCGTATCCAGGGTGAAGCGGCGGTCGGGATCGGGCGTCACTTCCATGCCGCCGCCGAGCGTGTAGGCCTTGGCCTCGGACGCGTCCACGCCCAGCGCCGCGGCGGTGGCGGCCACGGCGGCCTTGCCCAAATCGTCGAGGTCCGCCTTACCGTCCACGGTGACGGAAGAGGCCATCACGGCGCGCGAGCGGCGGAAGCTTTCGCTGGGAAAAAAGCCGGCCCGCACGATGGCGCCGTGCACCGTCTGGTTGCCCAGATAGAAGGGCGCCATGGGGCCGTTGAACAGCACCAGCGTGGCGATGTCGCGCGGCGTGGGGTGGTCGGCGAAGAAACGCCCCACCAGATCGTGGCCGTTGCCCACGCCCGTCGGCATCACGTCGTTGGAGGCGAGCAGCAGCCTTGCCGTTTCCACCGCGCCGATGGCCAGCACCGCGGCCTTGGGCTTCACCTTGAACTTGCGCCCGTTCAAGGTGGCGATGTCGATCTCCTCGATCTTGGCGCCGGAGGCATCGAGCCCGAGGCGCAGGACGTTGGCGTGGAGATAGACGGAAAGCCGCCCGATGCGCTTGAGGTCGTCGGCATAGCGGTCGCCGAAATGGGTGGGCAGCATGCTGTTCCGCATCTTGGAGAACTGGAACCAGCGCGTGGTCACCCCGCCTTCGCCCAGCGGCAGCACGGTGCCGAGATTGGCGGCGTATTTCACCGCCTTGTCGTAGAGCAGGGTGCCGCCTTCGCACAGCGACTGGGCCTTGACGAAATAGCGGTCGATCTCCTTTTTGCCGAACGGCCACCCGGAATAGGGCATCCAGGTGCGTTCCTCGAAGTCGATCTGGTCCATCGGGCGCAGCCAGCCGCCCCAATGGTTGGAGCTGCCGCCGAGATAGCGCAGCCTTGTCGCTTCCAGCGTGAGATAAGGCGCCCCGACCTTGGAGCCCTCGTACAGGGACTGGGTCTTGGGGTCGAAGGTCATGCCGCCGCTTTCCAGCAGGACGACGTGCAGCGGCGTATTGGCCAGTGCCATGGCCATGGAAATCCCGGCGGGGCCGCCGCCGATGATCACCAGGTCGGTTTGCAGGACTGTGCCCGACGGAACGTTGCGGGCATCGATGAATGCACCCAATACGCTTGCCTTTCTTTAGACTTCCGACTCCAGCAAGCCCTCGTCAGATTAGCGGCGGCCACCGGCGAAATCTTGTCGGAGATGTACCGGCGCGCCTCGGTTGAGGCCGGTTCATGGCCCGGCGGGCGCCGGAAGGCAAGAGGGCAAAACGGCTTACGCGCAGGGGCGCGGTACCGCCCTGATTTCAAATGCTTGCGCGATGGCGTCGCGAACTATTTGCGGGTTGCCGATGACGGCGTCAACGGGAAAAGCGAGGATGCGGTAGCCGTGCTCTCCGAGCCATTCCGACTTGGCGGCTTCCACCTCGCCGATCTCGACCACGAGCTTGGCGGCGGGACAGCAGAAGGCCGCAACGAAGGGACCGACGGGCATCCGGCGGGCGAATTTCAGGCCCGCAACCGGGGCATGGCGCAAGAGGTCCCAGAGTTTGCGTTCGGCCGCGGCGGCGGGCGAACGCAACCGCTTCGCGGCCACGTTTTTCAGGGCCTTGCGCCGTGTCAGCTGCGAATGGCGTTGCATGGGAGAGAGTATAAGCCCGGCTTCGCCTTTCGGGCTACGCCGGACAACATTCGCCGCGCGGCGGCGAATGTTGGTGGAGCCAAGCGGGATCGAACCGCTGACCTCCTGCATGCCATGCAGGCGCTCTCCCAGCTGAGCTATGGCCCCGACCGTGCCCCCGGCCCTGGGAGGCCGGGAGATGGATATTACCGTTCGTCCTTTTCGATGTCGGCGTCAATAATGCCGCTGACGTCGTCTTCGTCTTCTTCCACTTCTTCGAGCAGGCCGTCGTCCGCCTCGTCCTCCTCGACCTCTTCGTCCTCGATTTCTTCGAGGGCGGCGTCTTCGCCTTCCACCACCGACATGCCGGCTCCGGCGGGCTCGGGTTCTTCGGCGACTTCTTCTTCTTCCTCTTCTTCACCGCTCTCGATCGCGGGTTCGTCCGCGACGGGCTCGACGATGGCTTCTTCGGTCTCGACCACCTCTTCCTCGGCCTCTTCTTCCTCGGGCTCGGCGGCGGGCTGCTGCCCCTCGGCCGGTTCGGGCTGGCGCGGACGCCGCTGCTTGAAGAGGGATTCGGGCTCGAATGCGAAATGGCATTTCGGGCATTCGATGGGCCGCTTGGAGAGATCGTAGAAGCGCGCCCCGCAACTCGGGCAAACGCGTTTCGTACCGAGATCAGCTTTGACCAATTGCGTCCGTCCTGTTCCTGCCGAAGGGCGGGTCGTTTGCCATGGTTGGGCCAGCCTGTAAAGGGCTGAAAAAGAGCCAAATTGCCCTTGCCGGGAGGCAAGGCCCTTGACCGGGCGCCTGGTTCCGCTAGGCAATCCCGGCGCGTCCCTGGGGACCAAAAATGCCGCACCGCCCGCTGAAAGGCTGCAAGAGCCCCGCCCTGAAGGGCACGGTCACCGTTCCGGGCGACAAATCGATCTCCCACCGGGCCCTGATTTTGGGGGGGCTGGCCCTGGGCGAGACCCGGATCACCGGCCTGTTGGAGGCCGAGGACGTGCTCAACACCGCCGAGGCCGTACGGGCCTTCGGGGCCCAGGTGGTCCGCCAGGGCCCGGCCTGGAGCATCCACGGCACGGGTGTGGGCGGCTGGCACGAGCCCGAGGACGTGCTGGATTTCGGCAATTCCGGCACCGGCTCCCGGCTGGTGATGGGGGCCATGGCCACCACCCCGGTGACGGCCGTGTTCAGCGGCGATGCCTCGCTGCGGCAGCGGCCGATGGGGCGGGTGCTGGAGCCGCTCACCCTGTTCGGGGCCGAATACGAGGCCAGGCCCGGCGGCTTGATGCCAGTGACTCTCAAAGGCACCGGCCAGCCGATCTGCACCGATTATCTGGTGCCGATGGCTTCGGCGCAGGTGAAATCGGCCATGCTGCTGGCGGCGCTGAACGCCCCCGGCCGCTCGCGCATTGCGCAAGCCTCGCTCACCCGCGACCACACCGAACGGATGCTGGCCGCGTTCGGGGCACAGATTGTTGTGGAGGCTTTGCCGCAAGGCGGCGAAGCCGTCACCGTGACGGGCGAGGCCGAGCTGAAGGGCGTGAGCGTGGCGGTGCCGCGCGATCCGTCCTCCGCCGCCTTTCCGCTGGTGGCGGCGCTGCTGCTGCCGGGCTCGGAGATCGTGCTGGGCGAGGTGCTGCTCAATCCGCGCCGCAACGGCCTGTTCGAGACGCTGCAGGAAATGGGCGCGGAGATCGAGATTCGCAACGCACGCGAGTCGGGCGGGGAAAAGACCGGCGATCTCTGCGTGCGCGCTTCGGCGCTGAAAGGCGTGACGGTGCCGCCCGAACGCGTGCCCGCCATGATCGACGAATTCCCCATCCTGGCCGTGGCCGCCGCTTTTGCCGAAGGGCCCACGGTGATGCGCGGGCTGGAAGAGCTGCGGCTGAAGGAAAGCGACCGGCTGGCGGCCATCGTCGCCGGACTGCGTGCCAACGGCGTCGCCGTCGAAGAACTGGAAGACGGCCTGGTGGTTGAGGGCATGGGCTCCGGCGAAGTGCCGGGCGGCGGCCTGGTGACGACCCATATGGATCACCGCATCGCCATGAGCTTCCTGGTGATGGGCCTGGCGGCGCGCCAAGCGGTGACGGTGGACGATACGACCATGATCGCCACCAGCTTTCCGGCGTTCGAGAGGCTGATGGCCGGGCTGGGGGCGCAGTTCGAAGCAGGCTGACGGCTCAGCCGGAAGGCGGCACCTCCGCATCTTCGCCATAGCCCAGGACAGGCACGCCAAGTGCGGCAGCGGCCTTGCATAAGGCTTGGTCGAGCGTGGCGAGCGGCAGGCCGCAGCGCAGGGCAAGCTCCAGATAGCCTGCGTCATAGACCGTAAGCTTTTGCGCTTTTGCCAAATCGAAAGCCGTGCCCCAGGCGCGGGTCTGCGTTTGATCATCCAATTCGATCGGGGCACTGCTGTAGAAGGCGATGGCCCCCATACGATCGGCCGTCGTCAACTGTCCACGGCGTTCGTAAATCAGCAGAACGCTGGCAACTTCGATGGGCCAAAGTGCCGTCGTGAGCGCGCCTTCATCGGCCATACGGTGCATCAGCGCATCGGTTCGCGCCGTTTGCTGGCGCGGAAGGTACCATGCAAGCGCAACCGAACTGTCGAGGACGAACGCCGCCATCAGCGCCGTCCTTCATCTCGCATTTGCTTGATCTCTTCCCAGGTGAGGGGCGGCCCTTTGAGCTTGGCCCGCAGTTCCAGAAGCCCCTTAACGGCCGCGCGCGCCTTTTCGCGGTCGAAGCCGGGATTGGCGGGCACCAGCTTCGCCACCGGCGTGCCGCGACGGGTGATCGTGATCTCCTCGCCCTTTTCGACCCGGTCGAGTAGGGAACCCAGGGTGTTTTTGGCCTCGAAGGCGCCGATTTCGGACATAATTGGTCCATATAAGCTAGCTTGTAAGCTAGACTATAGCAGCCAGGGCAACTTAATCAATTCGCGAGAGGTAACGGGCTTGAGTATGCCCCGAATATCGCCTCTCGTAGCTAACTCATAGTAATTGTTTTATAAAATAAGTTCTCTCCATATTATCCAAAGCAACCGCTGGCCGATTGAGAAGGGACGAAGTGGTCTATCAAAATCGAGAACCCCTTCTGTAAATATCAATACTGCGTGCACCGGTAACATGGGAGCGAGACAGCCGCTTTGCAATGCCGCCCCGATCTGTCTTTTTGAATCAACAGCGAATGCATTACACTCATCACCATGAAGCCGAAGCCCGCCCTCGCCGCTGATCGCAAAGACGAAGACCGCACCGCCTACCTCGCGACGGTGGACGAGGGGCTTGCCGACGCAAAGGCCGGGCGCGTCGTATCCTACGTGAGAATCCGGCGCTGGCTTCTTTCATGGGGCAGCGAAAAAGAATTGCCGCCGCCGAAATGTCCGTAAGGTTCACCCGGCGCGCAGTCAACGATCTGGCGAGTATTCGAGAATACATCGCAAATGATAGCCCGATGGCCGCTTCGCGTATGGCCGTGGAAATCGTTGCTGCCTGCGACCGGCTTGAACTTTTTCCCGAACGCGGGCGTCCCGGGTTGCGCAAAGGGACGCGCGAACTGACGATCGTCTGGCCTTATGTGATCGTCTATCGTATTTCCGGCACGGATATCGACATCTTGGCTATCTGGCATGGCGCGCAGGATCGTTCATGACCATCGTCATCGCCGTTGACGGCACCGCGGCATCGGGCAAGGGGACGCTGGCCAAGAAGCTGGCCAAGCATTTCCGCTTTGCGCATCTCGATTCCGGTTCGCTCTACCGGCTGGTGGCGCTGGGCGTGGTAGAGGCCAAAGGCGATCCCCGCAAAGAAGAAGATGCGCTGGCGGCGGCCAAAGCGCTTGATCCCTCCCGTTGCACGGATCCGGCCATCCGCACCGCCGGGATCGGCACGGCGGCCTCCATCGTCTCGGCCTTTCCGTCGGTACGCGCGGCGCTGCTCGAATTCCAGCGCGGCTTTGCCGCCACCCCGCCCGGAGCCGTCATCGACGGGCGCGATATCGGCACCGTGGTCTGCCCCGACGCCACCGCCAAGCTGTTCATCGATGCAAAGCCCGAAATCCGGGCCCACCGGCGCTGGCTGGAATTGTCTGCTGCTGGTTGTGCCCCCCCGGAATCCGCGATTTTGGCCGATATTCTGGCCCGCGACGCCCGCGACCGGACCCGCGCCGTGGCTCCGCTCAAGCCCGCGCCGGACGCCGCCTTGCTCGATACCTCGGACTTGGATATAGACGCTGCGTTCGCGGCAGCCCTCGCGCTGGTCCAACCCGGCGTCGAGAACGCGCTCAAGGCGCTCGCCAAGGGGTAAAGGAGACCCGGCGTCGCTCTTCGAGCCTCCCGAACTTTTTGAAAGATCAACCGCCCTGCGGGCCCGCCCGCATGGAAGTCCGCCGGTGAGAACCGGTCCGGCACGCCCGTTTGAACCGTTCAAGAGGAAACATGGCCCGCCATCAGAATTCCGTCACCAAGGTCCACGACCAGTCGATTTCCAGCCCCAACCGCGACGACTTCGCCGCCATGCTGGAAGAGAGCTTCATCACCCAGTCGCCCGCCGAAGGATCGGTGATCAAGGGCAAGGTGGTGGCGATCGAGAACGATTTCGCCGTCATCGATGTCGGCCTCAAGACCGAGGGCCGCGTCAGCCTCAAGGAATTCGCCATGCCGGGCATTCCGCCCAAGGTGGTGGTGGGCGACGAAGTGGAAGTCTATCTCGAGCGCGTCGAGAACGCGCTGGGCGAGGCGGTGCTGTCGCGCGACAAGGCGCGGCGCGAGGAAAGCTGGGTGCGCCTGGAGAGGGCCTTCAACGAGCAGACCCGCGTGCAGGGCGTCATCTTCGGCCGCGTCAAGGGCGGCTTCACCGTCGATCTCGACGGCGCCGTGGCCTTCCTGCCGGGTTCGCAGGTGGACGTCCGCCCCATGCGCGACGTGGGCCCCCTGATGAACCAGCCGCAGCTGTTCCAGATCCTGAAGATGGACCGCCGCCGCGGCAACATCGTGGTGTCGCGCCGCGCCGTGCTGGAAGAGCGCCGCGCCGAGGAGCGTTCCTCGCTGGTGGCTTCCCTGCAGGAAAAGCAGGTGGTGGAAGGCGTGGTCAAGAACATCACCGATTACGGCGCCTTCGTCGATCTCGGCGGCGTGGACGGGTTGTTGCACGTCACCGACATCGCCTGGCGGCGCGTCAGCCATCCGACGGAGGTCCTGTCGGTCGGCCAGACCGTCACCGTGCAGATCATCAAGATCAATCACGAGACGCAGCGCATCTCGCTGGGCATGAAGCAGCTGCAGACCGATCCCTGGGAAGGCGTGGCGCTCAAATATCCGCCGGGCGCGCGCTTCAAGGGCAAGGTCACCAACGTCACCGATTACGGCGCCTTCGTGGAGCTGGAGCCGGGCGTGGAAGGCCTGGTGCACGTCAGCGAGATGAGCTGGGTGAAGAAGAACGTGGCGCCCTCCAAGATCGTGGCGCCGGGCGCCGAAGTGGACGTGCAGGTGCTGGAAGTCGATTCCAACAAGCGCCGCATCTCCCTCGGCCTCAAGCAGACCCAGGACAATCCCTGGCAGGTCTTCGCCGCCGAACATCCGCCGGGCTCGACGGTGGAAGGCGAGGTCAAGTCGATCACCGAGTTCGGCCTCTTCGTCGGCGTGGCCGACGAGATCGACGGCATGGTGCACCTCTCCGACCTTTCCTGGGACAAGCAGGGCGACCAGGCCGTGGCCGAGTACCAGAAGGGCCAGATGGTCAAGGCCAAGGTGCTGGACGTGGACGTCGAGAAGGAACGCATCAGCCTCGGCATCAAGCAGCTCGACCTCGACCCGATGGAAAAGGCCGGCCCCTTGAAGAAGGGTTCGGTGGTGACGGTGGTGGTGACGGAAGTCAACGACGGCGGCATCGAAGTGCAGCTCGACGGCGGCGCCAAGGCCTTCATCCGCCGCTCCGACCTGGCGCGCGACCGGGCCGACCAGCGCCCCGAGCGTTTCGGCGTGGGCGACAAGGTCGATGCCATGGTCACGCAGGTGGACAAGTCCAGCCGCCGGATCTCGCTGTCGATCAAGGCGCGTGAAATGGCCGAAGAGAAGGAAGCCGTGGCGCAATACGGCTCCTCCGACGCCGGCGCCTCGCTGGGCGACATCCTGGGCGCCGCCTTGCGCAGGCGTCAGAAGGAAGAAAAGGGCGAAAAGAGCGAAGAAGAAGGCGAAGAGTAACCGCCGCTTCGCTCTGAAATGCGAAAGGCGCGGGGAGCAATCCCCGCGCTTTTTTTCTGCAGGAACCTTGTCCGGCTTCTATTTATAAGCTATAAATTTATATACTATAAGAAATACGTTCCTTCTAGTTCCACGCGGTACTAGAAAAACCAACTTATTGAATCTACGAAGGAAAGCCGCGCCGAGTCAACTCTATTTTATAGGCTATAAAATGAAGTTGCCAGCCACACCGCCGGATTACAAGAAGATCATCAGAGGAATATCTGATCTTAACAAGTTGCGAGCGCACTGGGCGACTGGCAGTCAGGTGCTGACTGCACCCTACGATCATTGGGACAAATTACGCTTCAGGAAACCGGCGCCGCCGTTGTCCATCGCCGAAACCTGGGCGGCGATGAAGTTCGCGCGCAGTTCCGCGCGCAAGGACTTTCCGATTTCCGACATGGCTGGCTGCCATTTCCATTATGTCCTGATCGATGACTTCCAACGCGCCCTTCACGAAATCGATTCCACCGCCCGCGGCTTGATCGGCATTCCGGCCGGGGCGGCGACAGCGGAAGGGCGCGAATTGTATTTGCAGAAATCGCTGCTGGAGGAGCCGTTCTCCAGTTCGGTGCTGGAGGGCGCCGCCACCACCCGCGAAATCGCCCAGAAGATGATCGAGGAGGGCCGCAAGCCCAAGAGCATCGACGAAAAGATGGTGCTCAACAACTACCGCGCCATGGCTTTCATCCGCGAGCATCGGGGCGAGGCGCTGAGCCCGGCGATGATCGTCGAATTGCACCGCATCCTAACCACGGACACCCTTGAACGGCCCGAGAAGGTCGGGGCGTTGCGCACCCCGGAAGACGATGTGCGGGTGGTGGAGAGCATCACCGGCGACACGCTGCACATGCCCCCGCCGGCGGGCGAATTGAAGGACCGGCTGGAGAAGCTATGCGCTTTCGCCAACGAACCCACCACAGGCAAGAACGGTTTCCTGCATCCTGTGATCCGCGCCATCGTGCTGCATTTCATGCTGGCCTACGACCATCCCTTTTGGGACGGCAACGGCCGCTCGGCCCGCGCCCTGTTCTATTGGTGCGTGCTGCGGCACAATTATTGGCTTCTGGAGTACATCTCCATCTCGGCGGTGATCCGCCGTGCCCCTAAGAAATACGGTATGGCCTTCCTCTACAGCGAATCCGACGAAGGCGACCTGACCTATTTCATCGAGCATCAGCTCGGTGTGATCGAAGCGGCGCTGCAAGATTTACGCGATTATCTCGACGTCAAAGGGCGGGAGTTGAAAAAGCTGGGCCAAGCGCTGGGCGCTTTGGAACAGAAATTGAACAAGCGCCAGCTTCCCCTCATCCAGGATGCCCTGAAGCGCAGCGGCGCGCGTTACACCATCGTCGAGCACCAGAAGCTGCACAACGTCAGCTATCTGACGGCGCGGGCGGACCTGGAAGGGTTGGTAAAACTGGGATTGCTTGAAAAGACCAAGCAAGGCGTACTTTCGGTTTTCCTGGTTCCGAAAGACCTCAAGCAACGCCTCGAACGCGGGCGCTGAACTCACCCCCGCCGCAGCACGTAATAGGGCTGGTTCAGCAGGTCCGCCTCGAAGCCGGGGTAAAGCCAGGCTTTGTCCGGCGCGGCGCGCAGCTCGAAATAATACTGCAGCGGATAGGGCGAGGCCGTGTAACCGGCGGGGATGGCGGCCGTGTAGCTGCCGCCCGTGGCGGCCATATCCACGGCGATCCAGCGTTCGGCCTGGGTGACGTGCCGGTACCACAGCCGCGCCGAAACGATCTGCGCCGGAACGGCGATGGCGAGCGCCACGGCCTGGCCCGGCGCAAAATTCGCCGGCGGGGTATGGCTGGCGGCAAGCGGCTCGCGCTTGGGCGTTGCGAACACCGCGGCCACGCCGGGCGAGGCATTGGCGGTGATCGTCACCGTCGCCAGCCTGGCTTCCAGCGCGGCGATGTCGGCGTCGATCTCCGCCAGCCGGTCGCTCCATTGGCCCCGTTCGGTGAAGCGGTCGCTGACCGACAGATCGGCGGCATAAACGCCCTGCGTGCGCGCCACGATCCCGGCCCAGAAATCCCGCGCTTTGCGGTATTCGGCGATCGAGGCGGTGAGGCTGCCGCGTTCCGGATTGCGTTCGTGCAGCGCCATCAAGACGCCGCTGCGCAGCTTGGCGGCGAAGAAGCGGCCGAGCAGCGCCTGCACCTCCACATCGACGGTAAGCCGCAGGGCGTCGATGGAAGCGGGCTTGCCCGCCGCCAGGTTCTTCTCCGCCTCCTCCGCAAAGGCATCCAGCCAGGCGGCCGCTTCCAGCGGCGAATATCTGCCGCTGCGCTGGCCCAGAAGCTCGTCCGCGCATTCGCGGCAGGAGGAAAACAGCTGCGGGTCCAGCGCCGTGACGTTCTGGAAATTCCTGGGGGAGGGCGTGTCCCAGAAGAACTTGTCCGCTTCCGCACTCAGCTTCAGGTTCCAATAGATCTCGGGCCAATAAAGATCGCAGGCCGCCGATTCCGAATGCACCGTGGTCAGCAGCGGCAGGATGCGGCTGGCCGCGGCAAGCGCCGCTGGCAGCGCCGCGTTGTTGCCGAAGGGGCGCCGGAAGACGTCCGCCTCCGTCTGCGGATTGAACATGGTGCGGCCGGTGCAGCGGTACCAGGCGTCGTATTTCTGCCAGTCGTATGGTGTCGCCAGCTTGCGGGCGAGATAGCCGTCGCGCGGGCTTGCGGCCACGGCGCTGCCGCGGCGGCCGCGGCAGGAGAGAGGCTCCATCCATTCGGCGCCGCGCATGCCGCAGAAGGCGAAGGCGCGGGCATAGGCGGCACCGGCTTCCGCGTTGCCGGAGGCAAGCAGCTTCTGCGTGCCGGCAAAGATGCGCGGGCGCACCGTATATGTGCGGTCGTCGCGCAGAAGGTCGGCATAGCCGTAGCGGGTGAAGCTGCGCCGGCCTTCGGAGAGGGTCATCAGGCCTTTGCCCTTGGCGTCCGCGGCCGGGATTTCCGACGGCCGGATGTCGGCCTGGTGATAGGGCAGGCCGAGATGCTCGGCGGCGAATTTGGGCGAGAGGTTCAGCGGCAGGCCGGTGGCCAGCGCGCTGTCGATCATGCGCGCGTCGATGCCCTTGGCGTGCAGGTCGATCTCGATCTTGCGGCCGCTGCGGACCACGCCGTCGAACACCGTCTTCCAGAAATCGTAGCTGCCTTCGGCGACGCCGCTTTCGCCGTGGATGCGCAAAGCCACCGAGGAAACCGCCGGCAAGGCCTTGAGCAGCGCCGCCAGCGCGTCGCGGCAATAGGCGGCGTGGTTCTCCGGCGAAAGCCCGGTGATGACGTATTTGGCCTCCGGCGAATCCTTCCATTCGTAGCCGTGCATCCACAGGCCCAGCTCGAAATCGAGGCCCGCGGCGACCGTCTCGTCGCTGATGAAGCGCAGGGCGGCTAGGTTCCTGGCGCGTTCGGCCTCGGAGAGGTTGGTGACGCCCACCGCGTAACCGGGCACGGCCAGCAGGAAGGGATAGGTGAAGAGGAAATACTGGTCCTTGACGTTCTTCAGCATGTCCTCGCCCAGGCCGAAGGTGAGCTGGAAGCGGTTGAAGCGGTGCGCCGCCAGCATGCCGAGATAGCGCGGCCACATGGCACGGTCGTAGAACCAGGGCTTGTCGTACAGCTCGCTGACGAACTGGCGCATCACGCTGCGCACCGGCGTGGCGGGCTGTTCCAGCACCGGCTTCTCGAATTTCAGCGCCGCCCCGCAGCGTACGCGGTCGGCCAGCTCGCGCAAGGCATAGACGAGGCCGCGCGCATCGGCGCCGCAGGCCATCACGGCCCGCCGCCCGGCCAGCGTGGTCTCGAACAGCGCTAGGCTTTCGGGGCTGGCAGGCTGCGCCAGACGCGCCGCCGCCAGCGCGCCCGCGGCCACCGGCGAAGTGCTGCCCGAGGCCACGATGGCGAAGCCGGAGGCCTGCTGCGGCACCTGCAAGCGGCTGACGGCATACCCGGCGCGGGTCAGCTCCGCTTGCAGCTCATGCGCGGCCTTCAGCACCGGCCTGGCCGAAGCCACGGGGTCGGAACCGTCGAGCACCAGCGCCACGGGCTGCCGGGCGGCGGCCATCAGGGCAGGGGTGGCGGCAACGGCGCCGCTGCGGCGCAAGAAGGAACGGCGGTGAAGCTGGCGCATCGGACCCGCAGGTTTCCGGAGTGGCACCGGTTTGTAGCGCTGCCGCACCGAAAGCAAAACGTCACCTCCGCCCAGGATCGCTCAGTCGTTGCAGTTTCGCGGCGGAGTGACAGTTTGAGACAAGGAAAGTCCCTCACGCCTTGCCGCGGAGAGAGCGCACAACCAAGGGGTGGTGTGTCCCGCAACAGGAGGCTTTGCGGCCCGCAGCCGGTGCCCCCACCCCTGAGTCGGCCATCTCAAGCTGCCCGGACCGGCTCCGGACCTGGAAAATTTCTGCGTGATTTCCGCCACACGCAATAAAAAGGCTTGGATTTCAGAGGGTTCCAGTTGACGAGGCGGGCCTTGTCTGACAGGGTTAACCCCTACTTGGGTTGTTTTCGACAACCAAGCCGTTCATGCCAGGGGCAAGGGGATGATCAAGTCCGAACTGGTTGCACGTCTGACGGCGCGCTATCCGCACCTCTACCATCGCGATGTGGAGCGGATCGTTTCGACGGTTCTCGATCAGGTCACCAAGGCGCTGGCCGAAGGTCACCGTGTCGAGTTGCGCGGCTTCGGCGCCTTCTCCGTGAAGGTGCGTCCGTCGCGCATGGGCCGCAACCCGCGCACCGGCGAGCCGGTCTCCGTCGATGAGAAGCGGGCGCCTTTCTTCCGTACCGGCAAGGAGTTGCGCGAGCGCCTCAACGGCAACGGACAGATGTGACACGCAATCCCGTCTTTATTGCTCTCGATACACCGGACCTCGACCGCGCTTTGGTTCTGGCCAAGGCGGTGAAGCCGTTCGTCGGCGGCGTGAAGGTCGGCCTCGAATTCATTTCGGCGCAAGGGCCGGAGGGCCTGCGCCGGATCGTGGAAACCGGGCTCCCCGTCTTCGCCGATGTGAAATTCCATGACATTCCCAATACGGTGGCGGGTGCCGCGCGTGTCATCGCCGGATTGGGCATCGCGCTGTTCAACGTCCATGCCTCGGGCGGGGAAGCGATGATGCGCGCTGCGGCGGAGGCCATCGCTCCGTGGACGCCACGCCCGCGGCTGGTGGCGGTCACGGTGCTGACCAGCCTCGACGATGCCGGGCTGGAGCGCGTGGGCCAGAAGGGTCCCGCCGGGGCTCAGGTGGAACGTCTGGCGGTCTTGGCCAAGGCCTGCGGGCTCGACGGCGTGGTGTGCAGCGCCCACGAAATCGCCACGGTGAAAAAGGCGGCAGGGAAGGATTTCCTGGCCGTGGTGCCGGGCATCCGTCCGGCGGGCGCGGCCCTGGGCGACCAGAAGCGGGTGAAGGGCCCGGCGGAGGCGCGCGAGGCCGGGGCGGACATCCTGGTGATCGGGCGGCCCATCACGGCCGCGCCGGACCCTGCCAAGGCGGCCCAGGCGATTGCCTTGGAACTAGGCATTTCAGGCACTTAAACAAGTCCCCGGGCTTCGCTTGATTTCCGCCGCTCCCGCAGCGATAAGCGGCCCCCCATGGCGCTCATCGTAAAAATTTGCGGCATCAACACGGCCGAGGCGGCCGATGCCGCCGTGCGCGCCGGCGCCGATCTGGGCGGGCTGGTGTTCCATCCGAAATCCCCGCGCAACCTCAAGCTGGAGGCCGCCGCCGCGCTGGCGGCACGGCTGCGCGGGCGCTTGCAGATCGTGGCGCTGCTGGCCGATGCGGATGACGAAACCACCGCCGCCGTGATCCTGGCGGTGAAGCCCGATTACCTGCAACTGCACGGCAGCGAAACGCCGGGGCGGGCCGCTGCGGTCAGAAGCCGTTTCGGGGTTCCGCTGATCAAGGCGATACCCGTGGCGGGTCCGGCGGATTTCGCCAAGGTGCCGTGCTATCTCTCGGCGGCGGATATTTTCCTGTTCGACGCCAAGGCGCCGCCAGGGCTGGCGCCCGGCGGCCACGGCGCACCTTTCGACTGGCAAATCCTCCGTGGACGGAGTTTTTCGCGGCCTTGGCTGCTGGCGGGCGGGCTGGGTCCCGGCAACGTCGCCCGCGCCGTGGCGGCATCGGGGGCGCCCGGCGTCGACGTCTCTTCCGGCGTCGAAACCGCGCCGGGGGTGAAAAGCCCGGTCCTGATCGCCGCCTTCGTTTCCGCCGCCCGCAACCTGATGGAGGCGCGTTCGTGAGCACGCCCAATTTCTATCGCACCGGGCCGGACATCCGCGGCCATTTCGGCTCTTACGGCGGGCGCTTCGTGGCCGAGACGCTGATGCCCCTGGTGCTGGAGCTGGAACGCGCCTACGAGGCGGCCAAGGCCGATCCCGCCTTCCAGGAGGAGCTGGACGGCCTGCTCCGGCATTATGTCGGCCGCGCCAGCCCGCTCTATTTCGCGGAAAGGCTGACGAAACATGTCGGCGGCGCCAAGATTTACTTGAAGCGCGAAGACCTCAACCACACCGGGGCGCACAAGATCAACAACTGCCTGGGGCAGATTCTGCTGGCACGGCGCATGGGCAAGAGGCGCATCATCGCCGAGACCGGGGCCGGCATGCACGGCGTCGCGGCCGCCACCGTGGCGGCGCGCTTCGGCTATCCCTGCACGGTCTATATGGGCGAGGTCGATATCGAGCGGCAGAAGCCCAACGTCTTCCGCATGCGGCTCTTGGGCGCCGAGGTCAAGCCGGTCAAATCCGGTTCGCGCACGCTGAAGGACGCCATGAACGAGGCGCTGCGCGACTGGGTCGCCAATGTGGAAGACACCTTCTACATCATCGGTTCGGCGGCGGGGCCCCATCCTTATCCGCAGATGGTGCGCGATTTCCAGACGGTGATCGGCGCCGAAACCCGCGCCCAGATGCTGGAGCGGGAAGGGCGGCTGCCCGACCTCGTCACCGCCTGCGTCGGCGGCGGCTCCAACGCCATCGGCATGTTCCATCCCTTCCTCGACGATCCCGAAGTGGAGATCCACGGCGTCGAAGCGGCGGGCAAGGGCACCGACACGCCTTATCACGCCGCCACGCTGTCGAAAGGCGCCCCCGGCGTGCTGCACGGGGCGCGTTCCTACCTGTTGCAGGACGAGGACGGGCAGATTCTGGAGGCCCATTCGATCTCGGCCGGGCTCGATTATCCCGGCGTGGGGCCCGAGCATTCCTGGCTGCGCGACCAGGGCCGGGTGAAGTATTTCTCCGTCACCGACAAGCAGGCGGTGGAGGCCTTCGTGGTGCTGTCGAAGCTGGAGGGCATCATCCCGGCGCTTGAATCCGCCCATGCCGTCGCCCATGTCATGCGGGTGGCCAAGACCATGGACAAGGACAAGCTGATCGCCCTCTGCCTTTCCGGCCGCGGCGACAAGGATGCCGCCACCGTGGCCGCCCTGCTGGGGGAGAAGATATGAAAAGAGGACTTAACCCCCCCTTGAGGGAGGGTCGAAATTTGCAGGGCGCAGCGAAGCGGAGCACGGCAAATTTCGGGGAGGGGTCGCGCGCAGCGCGTCGAATGAACCCTTCCCCGAAAAAATCTTCGCCTCGGTTCGCTTCGCTTACCGGGCTCATAATTTTTCGACCCTCCCGCAAGGGAAGGGTGGAGATTGACGATGAGTAGAATCGCCGCCCGTTTCGCGGACCTCGCCAAAGCCAAACGCGCCGCCTTCGTGCCCTTCGTCACCGCGGGCGATCCCGACGCCGAAACCACGGCCGCGCTCCTGGAGAAGCTGCCCGAAGCGGGCGCCGACCTGATCGAGCTGGGCGTGCCCTTCTCCGATCCCATGGCCGACGGTCCGGCCATCCAGGCGTCCTCGCAGCGCGCCCTGCATGCGGGCATGACGCTGTCCAAGGTGCTGGAGCTGGTGCGCCGCTTCCGCAAGGCCGACGCCAGGACGCCGCTGGTGCTGATGGGTTATTACAATCCCATCCACAAATACGGCACGGCGCGCTTCGCCAAGGATGCGGCGGAAGCGGGCGTCGACGGCCTCATCACCGTCGATCTGCCGCCGGAAGAGGACGAGGTGCTGCGCCTGCCCGCCGCCGCCCAGGGCCTCGACATCGTGCGGCTGGCCACGCCCACCACCGATGCGGAGCGGCTGCGCACCATTCTCGATGGTGCCGGCGGCTTTCTCTATTACGTCTCCATCGCCGGCGTCACCGGCACCAAGAGTTTTTCCGAAGAGGACGTGCGCGCCGCCGTCGTCCGCCTGAAGGCGGCCAGCGGATTGCCCTGCGCCGTGGGCTTCGGCATCAAATCGCCCGGACAAGCCGCCGCCGTCGCGGGCTTCGCCGACGGCGCCGTGATCGGTTCGGCCATCGTCGAGCGCATGGCGGCGGGGGCAAGCGTTAACGAGGTCGTGGCATACTGCGCCGACCTGGCGGAGGCCGTGCACGGGGCGAAAACATAAACTTTCCGCCCCCGCGCAGCGGGGGAGGTGCCGGGCGAAGCCCGGCGGAGGGGGCGTTTTCACTCGGCATGGAAAAAGCGTTAGGATAGGCCCATGAACTGGCTCACCAATTTCGTCCGTCCACGGATCAAAAGCCTGATCAAGGCGGTTCAGAGCAACACGCCCGACAACCTCTGGCGCAAATGTCCGGCTTGCGGCGAGATGATCTTCCACCGCGACCTCATGGCGGCGCTGTTCGTCTGTCCGCAATGCGGCCATCACATGCGCATCGGCCCGGCGGAACGCTTCGCGCAGATGTTCGACGGCGGCAGCTTCGAGGAGCTGATCCCGCCGGAGGTGGCGGCCGATCCGCTGCGCTTCCGCGACGAGAAGCGCTATGCCGACCGGCTGCGCGACGCCCGTTCCAAGACCGGACGCATCGAGGCGCTGGCCGCGGCGCGCGGCGCCCTCGACGGCTTGCCGGTGATGATCGCGGTGCAGCCGTTCGACTTCCTGGGCGGTTCGCTCGGCATGGGCGTGGGCGAGGCCCTGGTGGGCGCCATGCAGTCGGCGGTGGAGGAAAGCCGTCCCTTCGTGCTGTTCGTGGCCTCGGGCGGGGCGCGGATGCAGGAAGGCGTGCTGTCGCTGATGCAGATGCCGCGCGTCACCATCGCCGTGGACATGCTGCGCGACGCGAACCTGCCTTATGTCGTGGTCTTGACCGACCCGACCACCGGCGGCGTTTCGGCCTCCTACGCCATGCTGGGCGACGTGCACATCGCCGAGCCCGGCGCCTTGATCGGCTTCGCCGGCCAGCGCGTCACCGCCAACGCGGTGCGCGAGCAATTGCCCGAAGGCTACCAGCGGGCCGAATACCTGCTGGCGCACGGCATGATCGACATGGTGGTGCACCGCCGGGAGATGCGCGAGACGGTGTCGCGGCTGCTGCACCTGTTGATGAAGCGTTCGCGGCCGCATGCCGTGCTGCCGCTGCCGCCGCGGGTGATCTCGGGCAATGTGGCGCGGGCGCTGCCGGCGCGCGGCGCATGACGGCGGCCGTCAGCGACGCCGTCCTCGAGCGCCTGCTTCGCCTGCACCCCAAGAAGATCGACCTCGAGCTGGGACGCATCCAGCGCCTGCTGGCGGCGCTCGGCCATCCCGAGAAGCGGCTGCCGCCGGTGATCCATGTGGCGGGCACCAACGGCAAGGGCTCGGTCTGCGCCTTCTGCCGCGCCATGCTGGAGGCCGAAGGCCTGAAGGTGCACGTCTATTCCTCGCCGCACCTGGTGCGGTTCCACGAACGCATCCGCCTGGCAGGTACGCTGATCACCGAATCCGAACTGGCGGCCCTGCTGGAAGAGTGCGAGGAGAAGAACGCGGGCGCCCCCATCACCTTCTTCGAGATCACCACCGCCGCGGCGTTTCTCGCCTTCTCGCGCCACAAGGCCGACGCGCTGGTGCTGGAAGTGGGGCTGGGCGGCAAATACGACGCCACCAATGTGGTGGAGCATCCGCGCCTCTGCGTCATCACCCCCATCGGCCTCGACCATGCCGAGTTCCTCGGCACCTCGCTCGCGGGCATCGCGGCGGAAAAAGCGGGCATCGTGAAACGGGGCGTGCCGGTGATCGTGGGGCCGCAGGAAGACGCGCCGCGCGACGTCATCCTCCGCCGCGCCGATGCCTTGGGGGCGCCGGTGGTCGCCTTCGGGCAGGATTTTTCGGCCCATCAGGAACACGGCCGCATGGTCTATCAGGACATGGACGGTCTCTTGGATTTGCCGCTGCCGCGCCTGATCGGCCGCCACCAGATCGAGAACGCGGCAACGGCCATCGCCGGCTTGCGCACCGTCGCATGGGCGGGCGATGCGGCGGTGGAGAAGGGTTTGCGCAGCGTCGAATGGCCGGCGCGGCTGCAACGCCTGTCGAACGGCCCGCTGGCCGATCTGATGCCCAAGGGCGCGGAACTGTGGCTCGACGGCGGGCACAATCCGCACGGCGCCGCGGCGGTGGCGCGCGCCATGGCCGATCTCGAGGAACGCACCGGCAAGCCGCTGTACCTGATCGCGGGCATGTTGGAGACCAAGGATGCGGTGGGCTTCTTCTCCGCCTTCCGCGGACTGGTCCGCCACATCGTCACCGTCGCCATCCCGGGCGAAGCGGCCAGCCTGGGGGCAGGCGCGCTTTACGACCGGGCGCGCGCCGCGGGCCTCGAAGCCACCCCCGCCGAAGACCTCGAAGACGCCCTCCTGCAAGTCGCCGCCATGGCGCGCCTCGACGAAGGCACGCCGCGCATCCTGATCTGCGGCTCGCTGCACCTGGCGGGCCGGGTCTTGGCGGAAAACGCCTGATCCTACGACCCCATGCCCTGCATGATCGGCAGGATGACGGCCACGTCGGCACCGGCGTGGAACAGCACCGAGCCCCAGATGCTCTTGCTCTTCTGCATCAAGAGGCCCCAGAGCAGCCCCAGCACGAAGACGAAGGCCACGAAGCCCGCGACCTGCGCCGTGTAGGTCACCTGCATGTGCGCCAGCGCGAAGACCAAAGTCGTCGAAAGCAGCGCCAGCCATTTGCCGGTCAGCGCTTCAAAACGTCCGAGGAAGAGGCCGCGAAACAGCAGCTCCTCCATGAAGGCATTGGAAAGCACGAACAGCAGCACCCAGGGCACCAGCGCAGCGAGCTTGCCGAAGCCGCCCGCGGTCGAAGCGGCCGAGAAGAACGGGCCTCCGGGGATGAAGGTCACGCAGACGAACAGCGCCGCGCCCGCAAGGCCGAGGCCGAGGCCCAGGGCCAGCCGGCCCTTGCGGATGTAGAGCGATCCGAGGTCCTGGCCGGACAGCTTCGCCAGCAGCAGAACCCCGGCCACGGTCACCAGTGCCTGCGACGCCTTGCCGGCGGCGGCGCCGGCGGGCGTTGCCGTGGTGAGGTGGAAAAGCGCCAGCCCGTAGTCGCTGAAGTAGTAGGCGAGCGACAGGGCGGCCGTGGCCGTGAAGCAGGCGAAGAACACCGGCCGGTAGGGACGAAGCCGCTCGCCGCGGGCCGCCAGCCACAAGACGCCGAAGAGGAAAAGCAGTCCGCCGCGGGCGGCATAGTTTCCCCAGGACGGCAACAGCGGCGCGAACGTCATCGTCAGCGCGAAGACGGCGAAGCCGCAAATCGTCAGAATCGCGAAGCGTGCAAGTTTCATCGGGTCCCCCGCAACAAACAGCTTTGCGCTTTAATATGTGGCGTCTGCCTTGGGTGAGTAGGGCCCCAACGATAACAACTTCGTGACCTGCGAATCCGAACCGTTCAATTTTACCCCGGCTGTTCCCCGAATCGCGTTTGCGCCATAATCGCGCGGGCTTGAGCGCAAGCCAAAAAGCTAAAGCAGGATCGCGATTCAAAGAAGCGTGCTCCTGCTTTGGAGGGGGAATGACCATGCATTACCTGTTCGGCTTCGGCGGGCGTATCAACCGCGCCAGGATGTGGCTGTTCATCCTGGTGACGCTGGGCTGGGAAATCGTCATCGGCCTGGTCGCGGCGGCGGGGCTGCGCTGGACAGGTCACAGCGATCTCGCCACTGTCGCGTCCCGCAGCGACGCGAGCGGCGGAACCAATTTTTCCGCAAGCCTGCACATCCTGCACCCCGCGCCGGTGAGCAATCCGGTGGAATGGACCGCCGCAGGGATCATCGCCGTGCTGATGCTGCTGTATGCCGTGGCGCTCTGCGCCGTCTATACCAAGCGCTTGCACGACCGGGGCAAAAGCGCCTGGTGGCTGTTGCCCTTCCTGGTCATCCCCTGGGGGCTCGGCATCCTGAAATGCCTCGACATGCCCGGGCTTTTGCAGCTGGGACCTTATTTCGGGCCGCTGGGCATGGGCTGGGACGCCGCCGCGCTGATCGGCACCATCCTCGGCATCTGGGCCTTCATCGAGCTGTTCTTCTTCCGCGGCAGCATCGGCGCCAACCGCTACGGGCCCGATCCGTTATCCAGGCCCGCCGCGTAGGAGGCGCCCCTCATTCCTTGGCGATCGAGCCGCCGCCGTGCGTCTGCATGACCAGAGGCTGCGGATTGCCGCGGTAGGTGATGTCCCCGCCGCCATGCGCTTCGGCGTGCAGGGCGCGGACCTCGCCCAGATGGATGTCGCCGCCGCCATGGGCATCGGCCGTCGCCTCGTCCGCCGCAATGGCGCGCACATCGACGTCGGCGCCGCCATGGGCTTCCACGATCAATTTTTTCTGGCGGGGAAACGGCCCCTTGGCGTCGAGATCGGCGCCGCCATGGATCTCGATGCGTTCGATCAGCGGGGAAACCACCTCGACCGTAAGGTTGTAATGCCAAGGGCAGTTCCAGAAACCCTCGCAGGGGGTGATCACCAGCGTGTTGCCGCGCACCTCGAATTTCGTCACCTTCAAGTCGCCTTTCAGCAGGGTGACATGCTGCGCGGCCCCGTGCTTGAGGATGACATTGGCGCCGCCGCTTGCATCGATGGCGGTGAAGGGCGCCAGCGGCACTTCGCCGGCCGCCAGAGCGGGGGCCGCAGCCAGGAAAGGAACAAGCAGGAAGGCGGCATGCGAAGCGTTCATGGCGTCGAAACTCCTATGGGTACGGTTGCTTGCCTAGAGCGGCGTGCGCAAAAGTGTGTGCGTCGGCACGCTGGCGCTACCGACTTGCGCAAAAACGCCGCGACAATCAAAAACCTAGAGCAAAGCGCCGATTCCGCGTGAAGGCGCTTTGCTCTAGCACCGCCGCGCTAGTGGGCAGCCATTCCGGTTTTTGCAAGGAGCCATGCGCCGCCATGAAGGCGCAAAATCAACGGCTTCCCGCCGGCGCAGGGCGCCCGGACGTTAAACCCGGAAGCGGCGGGCGGGAGCAGGGTTGAGCAGGTGTTAGATCGAGCTTTCGATCCATTCCTTGATCTTCGACTTGGGCAGGGCGCCGACCTTGGTGGCGGCCACCTGGCCTTGGGAGAAGATCATCATGGTGGGAATGCCGCGCACGCCGTATTTCTGCGGCGTCATGGGGTTTTCGTCGATGTTGAGCTTGGCGATGGTGATCTTGTCGGCCAATTCGTCCGACAACTCGTCGAGCGCCGGCGCGATCATGCGGCAGGGGCCGCACCACTCCGCCCAGAAATCCACCAGCACGGGCTTCTTGGCGGTCAGCACGTCGTTCTGGAAGGAGGCGTCGGTGACCTTGATCGTCGAAGACATACACAAACCCTCGAATGCGGCGGACTATATCTAGGTAGCGGGCAGGGCCCGGTCAAGGCGCGAAGGGATGCAGCTTGTTTCCGCTTCGAGAAGCGCATCGGAAAGCGGCATCAGCCGGGGTCCTTCCGTCCAGACGAGGGCGCAGGCGATTCGCTTGCCGGGAAAAATGCGTGCCGCCGCAGCGCGATAGAGCGCCATCTGGGTGAGGTAAAAGGGCGGCAACTCCGCCTCGCCGGCCGCCGGACGGCCGGTCTTGAAATCCACGATCAGGACCCGCTCGCCGTCGACGCAGAGCCGGTCGACGCGGCCGTGCACGCGCGCCCCCGGCCCCAGTTCGGGCAGATCGGCGACCAGCGAGACTTCGGCGCGGCTGCCGGGGGCAAAGGCTGCCGCGAAAGCGGGATCGGTCAGCACGGCCAGCGTTTCGGCGGCAAGCGCTTTCGCGTCTTTATCGCCGAAGCCGCGCGCCCTAAGGAAACGCTGCGCCAAGGCGGCACGTCCGGAAGGCGCAATACCGGGCAGATGCGCCAGCATCGCGTGCACCAATAGCCCGCGCTTGACGGCCCGGCCTGCGGCGTAAGGCGAAGCCGGGGCGGGCTCGTCGAGACCGGCCGCCACCGAGGGGCGGATCAGCCAGGGCGCGGGCCGCTCCGGCCTGGCGGGCGTCAGGGCCCAGTCCGGCAGCACGATGCTTTCTTCCGGCGCCGCTGCGGCGGGCACCAGCGGCGCCGCTTCGCTGCTGCCGAAAAGATACGCACCGCTTTCGTTTTCCCGGCCCAGCCCCGTAGCGGCAGCTTCGGCCAAAGCGTGCCAGGATTCCGGCTTGCGGCCGCGCTTGTTCTCGAAACCGCAGACGATCAGCCGCTCCTTGGCGCGGGTCAGGGCCACGTAGAAGAGGCGGCGGTATTCGCCGAGCGCCGCCGCATTGGCGGCTTCGCGCGCCCGGCGCACCGCTTCGGGCGCCTTGAGATCGGGGACCGGGAACAGCACGCCCGCTGCGCCGTAGAGCAGGCGGCCTTTGGCGGTGGCGTCTTCGGGCAGGCGCGTGGTGTCGGGCAGGATGACGATGTCGGCCTCCAGCCCCTTGGCGCCGTGCACGGTCATCACCCGCACTTCGTTGCGACCGCGTTCCATGTCGCGCTTGACGGTGCCGCCGCTCGCCAGCCAATGCAGGAAGCCTTCCAGCGAGGGCGTCTCGGCGGTCTCGTATTGCAGCGCCAGCGAAAGAAATTCGTCGATGGGTTCGCCGGCTTCCGTGCCCAGGCGCTTGAGCAGCTTCCGGCGGCCCTCCGTCAGCACGTCCGCATAGAACTCGAAGGGCGGGGCGTAATCGGCACGTTTCCAGGCCGCATCGAGGAAGGTATATGCTTCCGCGAAGTCCTGGCGCCGCGTTTGCAACGCCTGCCACAACGAACCGCTGCGGCCGTGGGCGAGGGCGAAGAGGTCGTCCTCGCCGATGCCGACCAGGGGCGAGCGCAACAAGGCGGCGAGGTTGAGGTCGTCCTCCGGCAGCAGCGCGAAACGGCCCAGCGCGACCAGGTCCATCACCGCGATCTCGCCGGTGAGGCGGAGGCGGTCGGCGCCCGCCACCGGCACGCCCGCTTCCTTCAGTCTGCGGATGATCTCGCTGCCGAAGGGCTCGCGCCGCGGCAGCAGGATCATGATATCGCCGGGCCGGATGGGCCGGTCGTGGCCGGGCAGGGCGGCGTGCGTGTCCAGCCAGCCGCGGATGCGCGCGGCGATTTCCCTGGCCAGCAGCACCACCGGGCTGTCCTCGGCCTCGCGATCGACGGGGCGGAAATCCCAGGGATCGCGCCCGGGCGTCGCGGCGGGCTTCAGCGCCGGCCAGAATTCGACGCACCCTTTCAGCGCCTTCTTGTGGGCCGTGTGCTTGATGGGCGCATCCGGCGAGGTGAGCCCCGCGCGCGCGGCGGGGTCGGCGAAGGTACGGTCCACGAAATCGAGGATTTCCTGCGCCGAGCGCCAGGATTCCTGCAGCGGCTGGTAGAGGAATTCGCGGCGGCCTTCCTTGGCGCGCTGCGCGAAAGTGCGGCGACGCTGCTCGAACTGGGCCGGATCGGCACCTTGGAAGCTGAAGATGGACTGCTTCTCGTCGCCCACGGCGAACAGGGTGCGGCCGCCGCGTCCGGCGCGTTCGGGCCGGTTGGCGCCTTCGCCCGCGAAAAACTCCTCGGTCAGCTTCTCGACGATGTCCCATTGCAAGGCGCTGGTGTCCTGCGCCTCGTCGATCAGGATGTGATCGATGCCTTCGTCCAGCTTGTAAAGCACCCAGGCCGCACCGCGCCGGTGGAGCAGGCGGTGGGTTTCGGCGATCAGGTCGTCGTAATCGAGCAGGTTGCGGGCGCGTTTCTCCAGGGCATAGACCTCGCGCACCTGGGCGATGACGGCCAGCGCCGCTTCGGCCAGCGCCGCCGCCTCCACGGCATGAAGGCGTTCGAGGGTTTCCAGCACGCGTGTGCCGAGCGCCTGCAGCCATTCCACCAGATCGGGCCGCGCCGCGGCCAAGGCTTTGGTGGCGAGCGTGGCGCGCGGCTCGTTTTTCTGGGTGAGCAAAGCTTCGCGGATGCTTGCGAAGCGTTGCAGATCGCTTCCGGCTGCCAGCGCCGCGGCCAGCGCGGCACTGCGTTCGCCGTCGCTTTTGCCGCCGCTCGCCAGCCAGGCGACGGCATCGCGCAGCTTGGTCTCTTCGCGCTTCAATGCGGCGCAAAACGCGGCGGCGATTTTTTCCGGCGTATCCTCCGGCCCGGCGCCATGGGCCGTGCGCAAGCGCGCGGCCCGGTCGCTTTCCGGCACGCCTGCCAGGAAAGCATCGATCTTGCCGCGATCGCCGCCCAGCGCGGCGTCCAGAATCTGGCCCAGCCGCATGTCGCTGAGATGGGTGACGAGATAGGCAACCGCCGCCGCGGTAACCGTATCGCCCGCGCCCGCCCGTTCCAGCACGCGAGCCCGCGCCGCTTGCATCAGCTCGGCCGAGGAGCGCTCGTCCAGCACGCGGAAGCCGGGCGAAACCCCTGCCTCCAGCGGAAAGCGCGTCAGCACATATTGGCAGAAGGCGTGAATGGTCTGGATTTTCAGCCCGCCCGGGGTTTCCAGCGCCTTGGCGAAGAGGCGGCGGGCTGCGCGCAGGTTTTCCTTGCCGCCCGGCTCGGCCCCCAGTTCCGCGATCTTCTCGTGCAGGGCGCCGTCGCCCAGCATCGACCACGTCCCCAGCTGGTTGAACAGGCGCTCGGCCATCTCGGCGGCCGCCGCCTTGGTGTAGGTGAGGCAGAGGATGCGTTCCGGCCGCGCCCCGGCCAGCAGCAGCCGGGTGACGCGTGCGGCCAGGGTATGGGTCTTGCCGGCGCCCGCATTGGCGGCGACCCAGGCCGAGCTGCGCGGATCGGCGGCGTTCATTCGTCTTCGCCCCAGCCGCTCGACCATTCGCGCACCCGCGCCAGATGGTCGTAATCGCCCGCGACATCGGCACGGAAAGGAAGCACGCGCGCGGCATAGCCCATGGCCGCATCGCCGAATTCCGCGATGCGGCGGGCCAGCCGCTGCGAGACCTCGCGCACCAGCGCCGCGACATCCTTGTCGATCGAGCTCAGCTTGCCCGCCTCGGCCGCGCCGCTGAGGCGGATGTAGATCAATTCCTCGGCCGTCAGCGCGCCGATCCCGAACCCGTCCGCTTGCAGGATGGCGCCTTCCAGCGGCAATTGCGGCGCCAGATGCGCTTTCACCTGCTTGGGACTGGGCGGGGCGCCGGTCTTGTAATCGATGATCGCGGCACCGCCGCTTTTCAGCTTGTCGATGCGGTCGGCACGGCCGCGCAAGCGGAAGCCGCCGGGGAATTCCATCGTGCCGGAGGTTTCGATGAAGCTTTTCTCCACCGCGGCGCTGCGCGCCCGTTCCTCGGCCGCGAACCATTCCACGGCGCGCAGGAAGCGCGGCCGCCACACCGCCAGGGTCGCTTTGGGCGTGCCCAGCTCCGCCAGCACCTCATCGACGATGGCGGCCAGCTTCTGCACCGCATCGGGCGGCAGCACGGGATGGCGCTTGGCGAAACGCTCCATGACATCGTGCATGGCGGTGCCGCGCTCCAGCGGCCCGATCTCGGCATCGAGCGGATCGAGCGGCTTCAGCTTCAGCACATGCTTGGCGTAAATCGCATAAGGATCGCGGATCCAGGTTTCGATCTCGGTGACGGAAAGGCTGTCGGGGCGCGTTTCCACCGGCGGACAGGGGTAAGGCGGCGCCATGGGGGCGGGCGTGCCCGGATCGCCGAGCGCCTTGGCGAAATCGCGGTATTTGGAATCCAGGTTCAGCGCCGCGCGGCTGCCCAGCCCGGACGTCAATTGCATCAGGCGCTGCAACCAGCGCGAGGCCACCATCGGCGTGCCTTCGGCCTTGACGGCGCGGCTCAACACCACGCGCGGGCCCGCAGCCAGGGTGGCGAAATCGTGCGCCGAAAGCCCGATGGCGCGTTCGGGCTGTTCGAGGCCGAGCGTGGCGCGCATGGGGCGCGAGAACCAGGGATCGTCGGCCGCGGAAGCGGGCCACACCCCTTCGTTCAAGCCGCCCAGCACCACCAGATCGAAATGCTGCATACGCGCTTCCAGCGGCCCCAGGATGGCGAGCCGCGGATGACGCCCATAAGGCGGGCGTACCGGCATCTCGTCCGCCAGGGCGCGCAGCAAGGGCGCGAAGGACCGGGTCTCGATCTGCGTCAGGTCTGCGGCGGCGTCCGTCAGCGCGTGCACGAAGCGATGGGCTTCGCGCCCGTCGGGACTGTTCCACAAAGCCGGTGCCAGGGCTTCCGCCGCCGCGCCATGCGCTTCGAGCAGCGCCGGCAGCGCGGTTTCGGGCGGGTCGAGCGCCGCTTCCAGCGGCTTGAGCACCGCCGCCAGTGCGGCGAACCAGCTTTGCAGCCCGGCGGGGGCGCTGCCGAGGGCCTTGGCGATACCGGCAAGGCCCCGGTCCGGCCGCGGTCCGCGCAGATGGATGTCGAGTTCGCGGGCGCGGGCGCGGAAGTCGCCGCCGCCGCACAGCGGATGCTTCAGCAGCGCCAGCAGCGGCACGGGCGCGAAGCCTGCATCGGCCGCTTCGGCCAGCAGGCAGAGGAAGGCCCCGGCAGGCGTGCGCGACAGCGGGCGGCCGGCGGAATCGTCGATGGCGATGGCCCAGCGCCCCAACTCGGCCGTGACGCGCCGTGCCAAAGTGCGGTCGCGCGTCACCAGCGCCGCGGTTTGCTTGGGCTCCTCCAGCGCTTCGCGCAGCAGCAGCGCGATCACGGCGGCTTCCTCCGCCGGATCGGCGGCTTCGAACAGCTTGAGTCCGTCCACGCCGGGCGGGTCGAGGCTTTCGGCCAGCGCCCGCCAGGCATCGGTGGTGGGAGCGGGGCGCAGGACCTCGCGCAACAGCCGCTCGCGTCCGGGCCGCGTGGGGGCTGCGGCCCAATCTTCCACCTGGTCGCGGCGCACCCCGATGTGTTGCAGCAATTGCTTCAGCGCGAATTGCGGATGGCCGGGTTCGAGGCGGTCCCAGCTGTCCGCATCCAATTCGCGGTCGAGACCCGGCAGCACCACGGCACCTTGCGGCAGCCGCGCGATGACGCCGAGCAGTTCCGCCGTGGCGGGAATGGAGCCGGTGGAACCCGCCGCCACGATGGGGCGGTCCGGCGGCGCCTGTTGCAGCCGTTCGGCCAGCGCCCGCAGCGCCTGATCGCGATGGGCGGCGCGATCGCTGCGGCCTTGCTTGGCCAGCAACTCGGCCCACAGGTCGCGCATCACCGTGAGGAAATCCTTCACCTCGGCCCAATGCTCGGCCAAAGCGGCCGGAGCCAGCTCTGCCAGCCGGGCGAGATCGGCGCCCTGGGTCTCGGCTTCGTCGAGCACGGCCGCCAGGCTTTTGGCCAGCCCCGCAGCCTGGGCGAAACGCATGGCACCGCCGTCGCGGGCATGGCTCCAGCGCCGGATCAGGGCGGCGAGCAACAGGCGGCGGCGCAAGGGTTCGATGGCGGGCAGAAGCTCCAGATCGTCTTCGCTGTCGAGCAGCAGCGCGTCTTCATCGACGTCGCCGAGGGGACGGAACTCGGGCAGCAGCGTGGCCCCGCCCGCCTCAAGCGCGAAGATCTCGGCGATGCCGCGCACCGCGCGCCTTGTGGGCAGGTAGAGCGTGATGTCGGCCAGCCGCAGCGGCGCCTGGCCGAAGCGCGCCAGCAGGCCTTGCGCCAGCGTCTCGGAGAACGGCGAGGAGGCCGCGATGGTGAAGACCTTGGCGGCCCGCGCCCTGTCAGGCGGCGGGGGCAAGGTCTGCCAGGTATTCTTCGGCCTGGGCCACGGCCTGCGGCGTGCCGACGTGAATCCAGACGCCTTCGAGGCGGATGCCGTAAAGCCGTTCCTTCTCGATGGCGCGGTCCCACAAGACGTTGGTGGAGAAGCCGCCGGAAGGCGGCTCGGCGAACAGGCGCGGATGCACGATCTGCACCCCCGGGAAGGCGAACGGCGAAACCCGGCCCGGCGGCACGCGCGACAAATGTCCGGCGGGATCCATCATGAAATCGCCGATGCCCTCATAGCCGATGGAGCTGATCATCGGCGCCATCAGAAGCAGCCCGTCCATGGTGTCCGGGTTCCAGATGGCTTTCATGCGTTCCAGCGCCTTGCCGTAGCCCTCCACCCAGACGGTGTCCGAGTTGTGGATGAAGAAGGGCTCGCTGCCGAAATAATGCAGCGCCTTGGCGACGCCGCCGCCGGTGCCCAAGAGCCCGTCGCTTTCGTCGGAAAAATGGATGGTCGGCTTCTTGCGGGAAGCCAGATGCCGTTCGATCATCTCCGCCTTGTAATGCAGGTTGACCACAATTTCGGTCACGCCCGCCGCCGCCAGCCGGTCGATGGCATGATCGATCAGCGGCTTGCCGGCCACTTCCACCAGCGGCTTGGGTTTGCTTTCGGTGAGGGGCCGCATCCGCGTGCCCAGCCCCGCCGCCATGATCATCGCCCGTGTGGGTGAAGACATCTCACACTCCTCTATCCGGGGCGCTGCGCGCCTCGAAAGGTATCACGCGATCATACCATGATTTGAGGGCGGCCAGCGCCGGATGGTTGAGGTCGGCATTGAGATAGAACCACACCCGCGGCAGAAGAGAGAGATAACGCGGCTTGCCGTCGCGCCGGAAGAGGCGGGCGAAAATGCCGACGATCTTGGTGTTGCGCTGGGCCGCGAACACCGCCATGGCGGCGGCGAAGGCTTCTTCGTCCACCGGTGCGCCTTGTGCCCGCACGGTGTGAAGGTAATGCGACAGCGTCGCCCGCGCGATCTTGGGCGAGACGTCGCGCCGCGCATCCTCGGTCAGCGAGATCATGTCGTAGGCGGGGGAACCGGCCACGGCGTCCTGGAAGTCGATCAGCCCGACTTGCGCCGCGCCCTTGCGGTTCGGCAGCCACATCAGGTTCTGGGCGTGATAGTCGCGATGCACGAAGACGGAAGGACCGTCCGTGAAAGGCTTCAGCGCCTGCCGCCACAGTTCGCGGAATTCGGAAGCCTCGGCCGCGCTGGCCTTGCGCTTGAGGCCGACGGGGAAGAACCACTCGGTGAGCAGATCGGTCTCGGCCAAGAGCGCGGTTTCGTCGTAAGGGTGCAGTTGCTTGCCCGGCGGCAGCACGGCCGGGGCCGCTTCGAGATGAAGGCGCGCCAGCACCTCGGCCGCCCCTTGGTAGAGCTGTTGCTCGTCGGCGCCCTTGGCCAGCGAATCCGTGAACAGTTCGGTGCCGAGGTCTTCCATCAGCACCAGGCCTTCGGCGGCCTCGTCGGCCAGGATGGCGGGCGCGCTGAGGCCGAGGCCGCGCAGGTAGTTGGCCGCGGCGATGAAGCGGGCGCAATCGGCCCCCGCCAGCCGCGCCACGGCGTTGTAGCCGAGTGCCTTGCGTTCTTCCGGCGTGGCGCCCGCGGGCGCCGCCGGCGCTTCGGCCCCTTGCGGCTGGTCCATCAGAAGCGCCGAGCTGCCGTCCTGCCACAGGCGGACGTAGCGCCGCGTCGAGGCGTCGCCGCTCAGCGGCACGCGTTCGGCGTCGCCCCAGCCGGCGCGTTTGAGAAAATCGTCGATGGTACGGTTACGGTCTGCGGACAAGGGGAAAATCCTGAAAGAGGGAAGCCCAGCGCGGCGGGCCGGAAATCTCGGCACGGCGCGAGGCGGCATCGAGTATGGTCAAGCGGATTGTTAGCGCATCTTCGGGCAGGCGCGAACCGGCGCGCTCGGGCCATTCGATCAGCACGGCGCCGTCTTCCAGCGCCTCGTCGAGGCCCAGCTCGTCGAGTTCGGCTTCCTGCTCGATGCGGTAAAGATCGTAATGGCGCACCTGCAAGCGGGGCGTGAGGTAGCTCTGCACCAGGGTGAAGGTGGGGCTCGGCATGGTTTCCCTCACGCCCAGCGCCGTCAGGACGGCTCGCGCCAAAGTGGTTTTGCCGGCGCCCAGATCGCCGGTCAGGGCCACGCTGTCGCCGCGGCCGAGCCCTGCGGCAATGCGCGCCCCCAGCGCCATGGTGGCGCCGAGGCCGTCAAGCTCTATGCGGAGCGGAAAGGGCGAATCCGTGCTCATGCTTTTCCGGTTTTAGCCCGATGCGCGGGCCGCCTCAACGAGACCATTGCCGATTGCAACGCCTTTGGCCATGGTGGCTCCGGAGCGGAAACTTATGCAGAGCATCGTCATCATCGGAGCCGGCCAGGCCGGAGCCCAGGCCGTCGCCACCCTGCGCGCCGAAGGGTTTGGCGGCGCCATCGTCATGCTGGGCGACGAGGCCTATCCCCCCTACCAGCGCCCGCCGCTGTCGAAAGCCTATTTGATGGGCAGCTTCGAGCGGGCGCGGCTGTTCTTGAAGCCGGAGAGCTTCTATCGCGAAGCCGGCTGCGAACTCCTTCTGCATGTGCGGGCCGAAGCCATCGACCGCAAGGCGAAAAAAGTGGCCCTCTCGGACGGGCGCGCGCTGGCCTACGACATGCTTCTGCTGGCCACCGGCACGCGGGTGCGGACGATCAAATGCCCGGGGGCGGAGCTGGCCGGGATTCATTACCTGCGCAGCATCGCCGACGTCGATGCCCTGCAAACAGAATTCCACAGCGGCAAGAAGCTGGCGGTGGTGGGCGGGGGCTATATCGGCCTGGAAGTGGCCGCGGTGGCGGCAAAACACGGGCTGGACGTGACCGTGTTCGAGGCGCTGCCGCGGGTGATGGCGCGGGCGGTATCGCAGCCGGTATCGGATTTCTTCGAGACGGTGCATCGCGCCGCCGGCGTCAAGCTGCTGCTGAACACGGGCGTGGAAAGTTTCGCCGGCGAGGGGCGTGTGAGCGGCGTCCGGGCGGGCGGAACGCTTTATCCCGCCGATCTGGTGCTGGTGGGCATTGGCGTGGTGCCGAACCAGGAGCTGGCGGCGGCGGCGGGGCTCGAATGCCGCGACGGCATCGTGGTGGACAAGACCGGCGCCACCGCCGACCCGGCCATTTTCGCGGCGGGCGACTGCACCTGGCACGAGGGCCGCGAAGGGCTGGAGCTGCGCCTCGAAAGCGTGCAGAACGCCATCGACCAGGCCAAGCACGCGGCGCTCGCCATGGCGGGCAAGCCGAAGCCTTATAACGAAGTGCCCTGGTTCTGGTCGGACCAGTACGATCTGAAATTGCAGATCGCGGGACTGGCGCGGCCCACGGACCGGGCCGTGCTGCGCGGCGATCCCAAGGCGCGGAAGTTCGCGGTGTTCCATCTGCGCGACGGCACCGTGGCGGCGGTGGAAGCGGTCAACATGCCGGTGGAATACATGACCGGCCGCAAATGGATCGCCGAGGGCCGCCCGGTTTCGCCGGAACGCCTGGCGGATACCTCCATCGCGATGAAGAACGTGTAACAGCAATTTGTCGTCCCCGGCGAGCGTGGATTGCCATGCGATCCATGCGAGGGGATCCAGGCGGAGAAACAGGTACAACTTCGCCGGAATTGCTGCGGCGTTCATTTCTTCTTGACCGCGTTGCTTTGAGTACCTGGATCCCCCTTCCCCTTACGCCGCTGCGCGGCGTTCGGCCGGGGATGACAAAGGTGGTTGTCACGCCGTTCCTTGTTTCAGCTCCGGCGGCGAAGGTTCATCGCTGATGCGGCGGGGGAAGTGGCAGCGCACCAGCGTGCCGTTCTTGCTTTCGATCTCCACCCAGCCGTCGTGCAGTTCGACGAAGCGGTTGACCAGCGCGAGGCCCAAGCCGGCGCCGCCGCGCTGGCCGGCATTGGCCTTGGCCGAGAAGCGCTCGAAGACGCTGGCGCGCACCTCCGGCGAGATGCCGGGACCGTTGTCCTGCACCGCGATCTGCACGTCTTCGCCGTCGATGCGGCCGCTGAGCACGATGACGCCGCCCTTGGGGGTGAACTTGAAGGCGTTGGAGAGCAGGTTGAACACCACCTGCCGCACCCGCCGCCCGTCGGCCAGGAAGGGCCCGGCGTCTTCGGCACAGTCGATTTCCAGCGTCAGCCCCACCTTCCCGGCCCAGTCGCGGGCATGCGCCGCCACGTCCTGCAACAGGGCGTAGAGGTCGATGCGCTCCAACTCCAGACGCAGCGCGCCGGATTCGATCAGCGCCAGGTCGAGGATGTCGCTGACCAGCGAGGTCAGCAGGCCCGAGGCGGCGGCGATGTCCTTGACATAGCCCATCTGCTGCTCGCTGAGGGTTCCCGCCGTGCCGTTCGCCAGCATCTCCGAGAAGCCGACGATGGTGTTGAGCGGGGTGCGCAGCTCGTAGGAGACGTGCTTGATGAAATCGGATTTCAGCCGGTCGGCGGCTTCCAGCGCCTCGGCGCGCTCGCGCAGCACCGTCTCGATGCGGAAGCGGTCGGTGACGTCGGCGAAGGTGACCAGGGTGGCGCCGTCGGGCAGGGGCGACAGCGCCAGCGACAGGATGGTCTTGTCGTTGCGCTCGATCTCGCCCATCTGCTTCTCGACTTCGGCGCCCGAGACGATGTTCTGGATCAGCTTCTCCCACACCGCGCCGTCGCCGAACTTCTCGGCGCAGGCCGCCGCGATGGCGCGCACATGCGGATCGTCGGCCAGGTCTTTGGCCGTAAGGCCCCAGATCTTGGCGAAGGCGGCGTTGTGCAGCTTGAGGCGGCCGTCGGGCCCGAACACCGCCACGCCTTCCTGCAAGGTGTCGAGGGTGGCCGACTGCACCTTGATCAGGGTGTTGTAGCTGCTTTCCAGCGACAGCCGTTCGGTGACGTCTTCGTAGAGGAAGGTGAGGCCGCCGAAGGGATGGGGCTGGGCCACCACCCGCAAGGTCTTGCCGCCGGGCAGGTGCCAGAGGTCTTCGGAGGGGTAGTCGCGTGCGGTCTGGTAGAGCGCCAGGCGCTCGCGCTTCCATTCCTGGTAATTGCGCTGCTCGGGCAGCTTGCGGCCTTCGCGCAGCTTGTCCAGCACGTCGCCGTCGCCGGGGTGCTGGGCGAGCCAGGCTTCCGGCAGCGCCCACAGCCGGGCGAAGGCGCGGTTATAGAAGTGCAGCTTCTGCTCGCGGTCGAAGATGGCCACCGCCGTGGCCAGCTTGTCGAGCGTGTCGGTATGGGCGTCGATGTGCTGCTGCAAGCGCGCTTCGCCCGCCGCCACTTCGGTGACGTCGGTGGCGGTGCCGACGACGCCCGCTTCGGTGGGGATTTCGCTGATGGCCATCGCCCGGCGGTGGCCGCCGATCACGGCATAGCGCTTGGCCTCCGCCGCCTGCCCATGGCTGCGCGCCGCGGCGGCGAGGTCCCGTTCGGTCTTTTCCAGGCCGGTCTGCTGGCGCTTGGCGGTTTCGAGATCGGAGGCGCCCGCGGCCTTGAGGAAAGCCTGGTTGCCCCAGACCAGCGACAGCGTGCGGTCGCGCAGCCACACCGGCACCGGCAGGGTGTCGAGCAGGCCGCGGAAATCGATGGCCTGGCTTTCCGGCGCCGGTTCGATCCACACCGCCGCCTGCCCGCCGACGGCGCGGCCGCGCACCGTCAGCAGCCGCCCGGCGGCATCGCGCGCCGGCATGGAGAAGGCGGTGCCATGGGCGCTGAGGTCGTCGAGCGCCTTGGAAAGGACCGTGGCATCGGGCCCTTTCAGGCAGGAATCGATCAGGGCTTCGCCGCCGCCGTACGAAGACGGACCGCTGTCGCGCCCCCATACCACTAGCGCATCGCGGCAGACGCCGAGCAGGGCATCGCGCTCGCCCACGGCGGCGCGCATGCGCGCCCCGGCCGCCCGCAGCATCCGGCGCAGCTTCTGCGAGACGTTCTGCTCGGCCAGGGCCCACAGCCCGGCCGCCAGCGCCAGCGCCACGGCCCCGGCCGTGATCGCCGTCAGCACCAGGGCGTTTTCGCCAAGCTCCGGCGTCCCCGCCATGGCCGGAGCGGCCACGAGGAAAGCCATGCCAAATGCGGTGAAGGCGCTTCTCCCCTTCATGACCCACGGTTCCGGTGTTTTCTTTCGTCCCATTTTGGGACCGTCCCGGTTTCCCCCGATTCGCGCACCATGCGACGAATCAGAACGGAATCAACATGATACGGGCGTTAACCGTGCGCGCAATAGAATGTGGTTAAAAAAGTGTAAAACCCAAAATCTAGGATCGGTTGCCGGATTTTGAGTCCGCGGCCAATTCGCGAGTCAAAACAGCCGCCTAAAAATTCCGGCTACGGAGCGATAGGCCGCCGAAAATATTTTTCGGCGGGAGCCTTGGGACTGGCTTTTTTGCGGGGTTACCCCGCCGCGGCCGTCCAATCGCCCTACTTGAGCACCACCGTCACGGGACCTGCCCCCGGCGCGAAGGAGATTTTGGCCGTGGCCGTACGCCCGCCCGCCGTCGCCGTCACGGTGTAGTCGCCGTAAAAGGCCCGCAGGCCGACGCAGCCGTCCGCCGCGGCGTCGCGGGTCTCGTCCGTCCACCAATCGTGCCGGGTGAGCTTCATCCAGACCTTGTAGTTCAGCTTCTCCGACCAATCGCGGCGCAGCATGCCGCCGTCCGGCTTCCAATGGTCGCCCTGCCACCAGCCCCACATCACGAAGGCGTCGGCGGCGGGATGACTGAACACGGCGGTGACGAGGTCGCGGGTGTAGTCGGCCTGGGCGTCCTCGTCGGTGGTGTCGACGTCGAATTCGGTGATCTCGATCGGCAGCTTGTATTTCGAGAATTCGTCCATCACCGCGATCACCCGGGCCGGATCGGTGAGATCGGCGCCGAAATGACCCTGGATGCCGATGCCGCCGAGAGGGGCGCCCTTGGCCAGCATGTCCTCGATCCAACGGTGATAGAAGGCGAGGTTTTTCCCGATGAATCCGCCGCCCGAGACGATGCCGTAGTCGTTGACGAACAGATGCACGTTCGGCGCCAGGCTATGGGCCGTCTTGTACGCGTCCGGGAAGATATCCGGCCCGGCGATTTTCGGGATGTAGTCGCCGTCGCGCGGTTCGTTGACCACGTCCATGGCATAGGCGCCGTATTCGGCCGCAATCGGCACCACGTCGCGCACATGGGCGAGGATGGCGTCATGCACCGCCTTGGGATCGCCGGCGAGTTTCTTGATCTTGGTCGGCGTCAGGTCCTCGCGCGGATAGATCACGGTATGGGCGCGGAAGGCGATGCCGTGCGCCTGCAGCCATTGCATCGAGGCGATGTAGTTGGAGCGCCCCGGCTCCCCGCTCCAGCCCCAATCCGACCAATAGATGGGCGTGGTGGCGAAGTTGAAGCTCTTGAGGAAGCTTTCGCGCAGCTTGTCGGCATCCGGGCCCGTGGCGTTGGCCAGGTTGTGGCCGACGAAGGTGCCGAAGCGGAAAAGATGCTTGGTCATGGCGACATGCACGGCGGCGCCGGGCACGGGCTTGCCCGCGGCATCGGTGACCACCACCTTCATGTCGCCCATGCGGATCTGTTTGATGCGCGCCTCGGCCGCGGCCCGCCAGGGTGCGCCGGCTTCGCGCCCCGGATAGCTGATGCGGTTGACGGGCAGGGCCGACAGCTTCACGCCCGGGCCGAGGTTGAGGACGAAAGCCGGTCCGAAATCGATTGCCTGCTTGCGGCTGCCGATCTGTGCCGTGAGATTGGCGCTGCCCGAGGGATAATCCATCGGCGCGACGGCGGAGGCGTAGAACAGGCGCCAGCTGTTCAGCGGGGCGAGCGCCGCCGTTCCCACGGCGATGGTCCAGGGCGAGCTTGCCTGCTGCACATTATAGGCGGAGATGACGCCGGACTGCGCTTCGTTGCTCACGTCGGCGGCGCGGGCATAAAAGGCCAGGAACAGGACATCGCCCTTGCGGATGTCGCCGTAGAGGCGCGACCCGGTGCCGATGGCGAAGGAGTCGGCGGGCGCCGTCACATGTACCCGCAGGGCCTGTCCGCCCGCCACATCGGGCGCCGCAACCGTTTCGCTGGTTTGGCCCGCGCCATAGGCCGAGATGGCGGAGACGGCGGGATCGTTCATCAACCGGCCGCGTACCGGCAGCATGGCCCGGAGCTTGGCGAGTTCCGGCGCGAAACGCGCTTCGGCGGCGGCGAGGTCGACGCTGGGCGCGGGCGGCGCGGCGGCGGCTTCGAGCGCCGGGGCCGCCGCGGTCGAATTCATCGGCAGTTTGGCGGTGTCGTAAGCGGGACCGAAATCGATGATCAGCGGCAGGCCGAGGTCGACGATTTGCCGGGCGCCGGCCAGAAGCAGCGTGACCCCGATTTCGCCGGCGTCGTAATCGCGATCGGCAACGCCCGAGGCGTAATACATCTTCCACTCCGGCCCGGGTCTGGCGCTGGCGGAGAAGATGCTGGTGTAAGGCGCCTTGCCGATCTGGAAATTGATCGCGGAAATGAGAGCCGTCGTCCGGCCGGGGGCGGGCTGTTCGGCGCGCGCCCAGAAGGCCACCAGGATCACATCGCCCTTCTTGATCGGCTTGACGGTGACGGATGTCGCCTGAACGTCCCAGGAATTGACGCCCGCCGCCTGGACGTCGACCCGCAGCGCCTTGCCGCTCTGTACGGCGGGATCGTCGCGCAGCACCGGCTTGGCCCCCATGACGTTCCAGACGGCGGCGGCCGGCGTGTTCACGATTTTGTCGGCGATGCTGCTCTCGGTTTCGGCGGCCAGCACGCTGCAAAGGGAAAATGTCAGCCCCAAGAGGCCGGCAAGCAACCTGCGCATCTATTCCTCCCCCCGTTTGGACCTGGTCGATCGGTCCATGCATTTTTGGGAGGAATTGTAACAGAAAGCGCGGCTCGGGCGAGGGTGACGTTCCACCGCGCCCGTCCGCCTCCGGCAGTGCCGGCCCCGTATCAGTAGCGATAGGTATCCGGCTTGAAGGGGCCGGCTTCCGGCACGTTGATGTAGGCGGCCTGGCGGGGCGTCAGGCTGGTCAGCTTGACGCCGATCTTGCCCAGATGCAGCCGCGCCACCTTCTCGTCCAGTTCCTTGGGCAGGACATAGACCTGCTTGCGGTATTTGCCCGGGTTGGTGAAGAGTTCGATCTGCGCCAGGCACTGGTTGGTGAAGCTGGCGCTCATCACGAAGCTCGGGTGCCCCATGGCGTTGCCCAGGTTCACCAGGCGGCCTTCCGACAACAGGATGATGCGCTTGCCCTCGGGGAATTCGATCTCGTCCACCTGCGGCTTGACGTTGTGCCATTTGAAGTTGCGCAGGGAGGCCACCTGGATCTCGGAATCGAAGTGGCCGATGTTGCAGACGATGGCGCGGTCCTTCATGGCGCGCATGTGGTCCAGCGTGATGACATCGACGTTGCCGGTGCAGGTGACGAAGATGTCGGCGCGCGGGGCGGCGTCTTCCATGGTGACGACTTCGTAGCCTTCCATGGCGGCCTGCAGGGCGCAGATGGGATCGACCTCGCTCACCAGCACGCGGCAGCCGGCCTGGCGCAGCGAAGCGGCCGAGCCTTTGCCCACGTCGCCGAAGCCCGCCACCATGGCCACCTTGCCCGCCATCATCACGTCGGTGCCGCGGCGGATGCCGTCCACCAGGCTCTCGCGGCAGCCGTAGAGGTTGTCGAACTTGGACTTGGTGACGCTGTCGTTGACGTTGATGGCGGGGAACAGCAGCTTGCCTTCCTGCGCCATGACGTAAAGCCGGTGCACGCCGGTGGTGGTTTCCTCGCTGACGCCGCGGATCGACTTGGCGATGTCGTGGTACCAGCCGGGCTTCTTCTTCAGCCGCTGCTTGATGGCGCCGAACAGCGCCTCTTCCTCTTCGTTGCCGGGCTTGTCGAGGAAGGCCTTGTCGCCGTTCTCGGCCCGCACGCCCAGATGCACCAGCAAGGTGGCGTCGCCGCCGTCGTCCAAAATCATGTTGGGCACGCCGCCGTTGTTTCCGTCCTTTGGCCACTCGAAGATGCGGTGGGTGTAGTCCCAGTAATCGGGCAGGCTCTCGCCCTTGACCGCGAAGACCGGCGTGCCGCCCGCGGCGATGACGGCGGCGGCATGGTCCTGGGTCGAATAGATGTTGCAGGAGGCCCAGCGCACGTCCGCGCCCAGCACCTTCAGCGTCTCGATCAGCGCCGCGGTCTGGATGGTCATGTGCAGCGAGCCGGCGATGCGCGCGCCTTTCAGCGGCTGCTTGGGACCGTATTCGGCGCGGGTGGCCATCAGGCCGGGCATCTCGGTCTCGGCGATGTCGAGTTCCTTGCGGCCCCAATCGGCGAGCTTGATGTCCTTGACGACGTAGTCATTGGCCATGGCACGGGTCCTTTACAGTTTCCCTCACCCTGAGCTTGTCGAAGGGTCGAAAGGGGAGGGAGGTTGAATTCGCCCTGCCTATAGCAGCGCCCCCGGCCACGGGCAAGAAACATATAAAGAAATATGCATATGTGTATTTTCCGGCGTTGAACCGGACGGGATTGTGTGTAATTATATGTGTGGAGGTACACACATGGCCACGAATCTTGCCATCGATCCCGCCCTGATCGAACGGGCGCTGGAGGTCAGCGGCGAAGCCACCAAGAAGGCCGCCGTCACCAAGGCGCTGGAAGAATTCATCGCGCTCAGAAGCCAGAAAAAGCTGCTCGACCTGATGGGCAAGCTCGAATGGGATGTGGGCTACGATTACAAGAAGGAGAGGACGCGGGATTGAGCCTCTTCGTCGATACCAGCGTCTGGTCGCTGGCGCTCAGGCGCGACGCGCCGGAAGCTTCCCCGCAGGCGAAGGCTTTAATCCGGGCCTTGGAAGGCGGCGAGATCGTCGTCACGACCGGGCTCGTTCTGCAGGAATTGCTGCAAGGATTTTCCGGGCCGAAGGCGCGTAACGAGATTCTGGCGCGTTTTTCCGCCCTGCCGCTGCTTTCACCCGACAGGCAGGATCACATCGCGGCGGCCGATTTGCGCAACGACTGCCGCCGCGCCGGTTTGCAGATCGGCACTATCGACGCCCTGCTGGCGCAAATCTGTCTGCGCCACGGCCTCACCATGCTGACCTCCGACCGGGATTTCGCATACATCGCAGCACACAGCGATTTGAAACTCTGGCAGTCCTGAGGGGGCCGCTGCACCCGGGAAGTTCTTGCCCCAAGGTAAGCCTCCGGGCATTGACCGTCTTTGCTCCCGGCCGCGCGAATGGGCGTGCCGCCATCGCGTTACATTTTCCGCTTTGGCCGGGATCCGGCCCAATTAAGTCGTGTGCATCATGATGACGCTCTAAAAAAGTCTTCCTCGGGTATCTATTTAGACAAGGAAGCCTGCACGCCGTTGCGGGCGCAGGAACGTGCCGCCCCGGGCGGCCGAAAGGAGAAATTGACGTGGATCGTGTGACTGCCGAAGCCGCGGACAAGGTTGTACGTTTTACAGGCCCTGCCTTCATGGGCAGCAAGTGGAAGCACGAAATCGACGTGCGGGATTTCATCCAGTTCAACCTGCATCCCTATAACGGCGACGAGAGCTTCCTGGCGCCGCCCACCGAACGCACCCTGAAACTGTGGGCCGAGGTGCGGGCGTTGATGGACGAGGAGCATGCGCGCGGCGGCACGCTGGGCATGGATACCGAGATCGTCTCCACCATCGTCAGCCATGCGCCCGGCTACATCGACAAGGCGCTGGAACGGATCGTCGGCCTGCAGACCGACCGGCCGCTCAAGCGCGCCCTGATGCCCTTCGGCGGCATCAAGGTGGCCGAGCACGCGGTGGAAGCCTACGGCTTCAAGGTTTCGCCCGAAATCCACCACGCCTTCAGCCATTACCGCAAGACGCACAACGACGGCGTCTTCGACGTCTATACCCAGGCGATCAAGAGCGCCCGCAAATCCGGCATCATCACCGGCCTGCCCGACGGCTACGGCCGCGGCCGCATCATCGGCGACTACCGCCGCGTGGCGCTGTACGGCGTCGACCGGCTGATCGAGGAGCGCCAGGAACAGTTCGCGGCGCTCGACAGCATCATCGACGAGCACAACATCCGCCTGCGCGAAGAACTGGCGGAACAGGTGCGCGGCCTCATCCAGCTCAAGGAGATGGCCGCGAGCTACGGCTGCGACATTTCCCAGCCCGCCGGAAACGCCCATCAGGCGGTGCAGTGGACCTATTTCGCCTATCTCGCCGCGGTCAAGGAGCAAAACGGCGCCGCCATGTCGATCGGGCGCGTTTCCGCCTTCCTCGACATCTATATCGAACGCGACCTCAAGAACGGCACGCTCACCGAAGCCGAGGCGCAGGAGCTGATCGACCATCTGGTGATGAAGCTGCGCATGGTGCGCTTCGCCCGCACCCCGGAATACAACGAGCTGTTCTCGGGCGATCCCACCTGGGTGACGGAAGTGCTGGGCGGCATGAGCCTCGACGGCCGCACCCTGGTGACCAAGACCACCTATCGCTTCCTGCACACCCTGACCAATCTCGGCCCGGCGCCGGAACCGAATTTGACGGTGCTGTGGAGCGTCAACCTGCCGCCGCCGTTCAAGAAGTACTGCGCCCAGATGTCGATCGAGACCTCGTCGATCCAGTACGAGAACGACGACCTGATGCGCCCCTACTGGGGCGACGATTACGGCATCGCCTGCTGCGTCTCGGCCATGCGCATCGGCAAGCAGATGCAGTTCTTCGGGGCACGCGCCAATCTGGCCAAGACCCTGCTTTACGCCATCAACGGCGGGCGCGACGAAATCTCGGGCAAGCAGGTGGGCCCGGCCCTGGCGCCGATCACCGCCGAGGTGCTCGACTATAACGAAGTGCTGGCCCGCCTCGACCAGATGATGGACTACCTGGCGCAGACCTACATGGATGCGCTCAACATCATCCACTACATGCACGACAAGTACTGCTACGAACGCCTCGAGATGGCGCTGCACGACCGCGACGTGCTGCGCACCATGGCCTGCGGCATCGCCGGGCTTTCCATCGCGGCGGATTCGCTGTCGGCGATCAAATACGCCAAGGTCCACGTCAAGCGCGACGCCCGCGGCCTGGCCACCGGCTTCGAGATCGAGGGCGATTTCCCCTGCTACGGCAACAACGACGACCGGGTGGATTCCATCGCGGTGGACCTCGTCGAGCGCTTCATGCGCAAGCTGAAGACCAAGAAGACCTACCGGAACGCCGTGCCGACCCAGTCGATCCTGACCATCACCTCCAACGTGGTCTACGGCAAGAAGACCGGCGACACGCCCGACGGGCGCAAATCGGGGGAGCCTTTCGCCCCCGGCGCCAACCCGATGCACGGCCGCGACAAGAAGGGTGCCCTGGCCTCGCTCTCCTCGGTGGCCAAGCTGCCGTACGAGCACGCCCAGGACGGCATTTCCAACACCTTCTCCATCGTCCCCGGCGCGCTGGGCAAGACGCGCCACGGCCGCAAGGACAATCTGGTGGGATTGCTGGACGGTTATTTCTCCACCGGCGGGCATCACCTCAACGTCAACGTCTTCGACCGCGAAACCCTGCTCGACGCCATGGACCATCCGGAGAAATACCCGCAGCTCACCATCCGCGTTTCCGGCTATGCGGTGAACTTCATCAAGCTGACGCGCGAGCAGCAGCTCGATGTCATCCACCGCACCTTCCATCAGTGCGTATAGGGTAGGGCGATGCACGGCATGGGCGTGAATGTGGAAGGCTATGTCCATTCCGTCGAGACCGGCGGGGCGGTGGACGGCCCCGGGCTGCGCTTCGTCGTCTTCGTCTCGGGCTGCCATCTGCGCTGCCTCTACTGCCACAACCCGGACACCTGGCACAAAAAGGACGGCAAGAAGACCGCCGTCGCCCAGCTGCTCAACGAAATCCTGCTCTATGCGCATTATCTCAAGCGCACCGGCGGCGGGGTGACGGCCTCGGGCGGCGAGCCCTTGTCGCAGCCGGACTTCGTCAAGGCGCTGTTCCAGGGCTGCAAGCTGCTGGACATCCACACCGCGCTCGACACCAACGGCTATCTCGGCGCGGACGCGGACCAGGAACTGCTGGACGCCACCGACCTGGTGCTGCTCGACATCAAGGCCTGGAACCCGGAGGTCTACAAGAAGCTCACCGGCGCCGAGCAGGCGCCCACCCTGCGTTTCGCCGAGCGGCTGGCGGCGATGCACAAGCCCACCTGGCTGCGCTATGTGCTGGTGCCGGGCTGGACCGACGACCTTGAGTCCATCGGCAAGCTGGCGGCCTATGCCGGCGGCCTCAAGATGGAGAAGGTGGAAGTGCTGCCCTTCCACAAGATGGGCGAACCCAAATGGGAGGCGCTGCGCCTTCCCTATACCCTCAAGGACACCGATCCGCCTTCACCCGAGCTGGTGGCCAAGGTGAAGTCCATCTTCGTCAGCCATGGGCTGAAGACGGTTTAAGCGACGGCTTTTCGTTCCACCATGCTGTAGAAATACGCGAACAGGAACAGCACCGTCAGCGAAACGGGCAAGGCCAGCGAGGCGGGCGTGTAGGGCTGGGAGAGCGTGCCGCCGAAAAATAGCACCAGCCGCGACAGCACCAGGCCTGCGATCACCGGGCAGACGGTCAGGACCAGCACGAAACGGCGTTCCACAGGCTTGCGATCCGCCCAGAACAGCAGGGCCGTCCAGCCCGCCATCAGCGCCGCGCCATAGGCCATGGCAAAGCGGTAGCCGAGGTCGGTCGCGAAGGCCGGATTGGCGTGCGGATCGAATTCGGGGAACACCATGTGCAGCCCTGTCCAGGCGTCGAGGATGATGCCGACCCAATAGGCGAGGCGCAGCCACAGTATGCGGAAATCGATGCGGAAATTCATGGGGTCCTCTTCGGATAACAGCCCCCGTCACCCGCCTGCTGGCGCAGGCGGGCGGGGCAGGTTGATTTGGGGGTTGGTTCAGCCTTCGCGTTCGATCAGCTTGTGGCTGTCGGCGGCGTTGAGATCGAGGCCGTAGACCGTCTTCAATTTCCCGATCAACTCGATGTGCTCGGGCTTGAAGGGGCACTTGCCTTCGAAATTGTGGAGAACGATGCCTTCCAGAAGGTCGCCCAGGGAGATGTCCAAGGCTTCGGCCAGGCCCTTGAGGACCTTCAGGAGGCGCTTTTCGATGCGGATGCCAGTCTGCACGCGCTCGACGACGGGGGAGTGTGTCTCAGTCATGGTACCTATGTATCTTGGTACCAATGTACTGTCAAGCGGCTTCTTTCGGGAGTCTCACCCCGGCCAGCAGCACGGCATGCAGCAGCCCCACCGCCACACACACCCCGGCGATCTTCAAGTCACTGTCCAGCCAAAGGAATTCCGCCCCCGCGCGCGACAGGTACATCAGGGCGGTAAAGACCAGCAGGGCGGCGCCCAGCCCCGTGTGCAGCACCTCCTTGCCCCGCAGCAGGAAGGCATAGGCGAGCAGCAGCATCACCAGCATGCCCGCCACATTGAAGGTTTCGAGCAGGCCGCGCACCCGCTCGGTCAGGGCATAGGCGCGATGCAGCTGCATGCCCAGGAAGACGTGGAACAGGGCGAAGCAGAAATTCACCGCGCCGGCGATGACGAGCAGGATTTTCATCTTCGTCTCCCCTTCGTTCAGACGCGTTCGAGGCGGCGCGGCGGGGCTGCGGATTCGCGCACCACCAGGAGATGCGGCACCAGATGGTTCTGGGTTTCCGGCTGCCGCCCGGCGTGCAGCTCGCGCAGGTTATGCAGCACCACGTCGATGGCGATGGAGGCGATGTCGAAGATCGGCTGGCGGACGGTGGTGAGCGAAGGCCATTGCGAGCCGGCGGTGGTGTCGTCGAAGCCCGCCACCGAAAGATCGCGCGGCACGTCGAAGCCGCGACGGTGGGCCATGGAGAGCACGCCCGAGGCCATGTCGTCGTTGGAGGCGAAGATCGCCGTGGGGGGCTGGCGGGCGGACAGAAGTTCCTCGCCCGCCATCATGCCCGAGCGGTAGCTGTAGTAGCCCTGGGCGATGCGCGGTTTCTCGACCTTGTCGCCCGCGTCGCGCATGGCGGCCTCGAAGCCGTTGAGGCGCTGGCGGCTCGAGGTGTGGTTGGGATGGCCCCGGATGAAGCCGATGCGGCGGTGCCCCAGGCCGATGAGGTATTTGGTCATCTCGTAGGCGGCGCGGTAGTCGTCGATGCCGACGCAGGTGACTTCGCCGCTGTAGCTCGAGCGCGCCACCGCCACGATCGCCACGCCCTGGTCCTTCAGCTCCGAGATCAGCTCCATGGATTCGCTGATCGGCGCCGTCAGCACCATGCCGTTGATGCCGTTCTTGACCAGGTTGCGCACCGCGGCGGCGGCGGCCTCCAGATCGGCGATCTTGCACTTGTCCACCACCAGCTGCGCCCCGTTGCGTCCGCTGCCTTCCAGCGCCCCCATCAGGAGTTCGGTGAAGTAGGGCACCGAGGGGTTGTTGTAGAGCAGCCCGACGCGGCATTCGGTGGCGCCCGCCAGGCTGCGCGCCGCCTTGTTGGGGCGGAACTGCAATTCGCGCATCGCCTTCTGCACGGCGGCGCGGGTTTCCTCGCGCACGTTGGATTCGCCGTTGACCACCCGCGACACGGTCATGGGCGAAACGCCGACCTTTTTCGCCACGTCGTAGATGGTGGCGGCACCGGCGCTGGCGCGCTTGCTGCCGTTCCTGCGGCTGGTCTTCACGGTCATTTGAACCAAGTCCTTCGGCGGGCCATTTTCCGGACTTGCCGTTGAGGCCGCAAGTGCCAAAGGGTAGCGCCGCCGGGCCGCCGCGTTTTTACCTTTACGCCGGTTTCCGCCCCGGCAGCGATATGCCAGCATCCCCATGCGAGTCTGGCAAGTGGAGGGGAAGGTCATGAAGGCGGTGACGCTGGTGGTGTGTGCCGTAGCGGCGGCCACGGCCGCGCTGGGGGCGGCAAGCCTGACGGGCGACGCCAAGGTACCGGAAGGGGCCGTCAAATCCCTCCATTTCCAGAGCGAGGAAGTCCGCACCGGCGGCCTTATGCGCCACGGGCTGCTGGCCATCCCGTACGAGGCCGTGGCCGGCACCATCATCGTGCATCCCAAGGCCTGGGACGACGCCGCCGGCAAGGACAAGGACAACCCCGACGCGGAAGCGGCCATGTCCTATGTCGCCTATTTCCGCAAGGGGCCGGGCAACCGGCCCATCATCTTCTTCTTCAACGGCGGACCGGGCTCCTCCACGGTCTGGCTGCACATGGGGGCCTTCGGACCCAAACGGGTGGTCACCGCCGACGACAGCCACACCCCCGCGGCGCCCTACAAGCTGGTGGACAACGCCTATTCGCTGCTCGACGCCAGCGACCTCGTCTTCATCGATGCGCCCGGCACCGGCTTCGGCCGCATCGCCGGCAAGGACAAGGAGAAGGCCTTCTTCGGCGTGGACGAAGACGCCTATGCCTTCACCGCCTTCATCCGGCAGTTCCTCTCGCAATACGGCCGCTGGAACGCGCCCAAATACCTGTTCGGCGAAAGCTACGGCACCACCCGCGCCGCCGTGCTGGTCAACCGGCTTTCGACCGAAGAGAACATCGACTTCAACGGTGTGATCATGCTGTCGCAGATCCTGAACTTCGACCTCGGCCCCGACGGGCCTTCGGCCAATCCGGGGGTCGATCTGCCTTACCAGCTGGCGTTGCCGACCTATGCCGCCACGGCCTGGTACCACAACCGCCTGCCGGGCAAGCGCCCCGGCGATCTGGTGGCGTTCGTGCGCGAGGTGGAGCGCTTCGCCATGGGCGATTATGCTCGCGCCCTCAGCGTGGGCAACAGCCTGGACGCCAAGCAGCGCCTAGCCATCGCCCAAAAGCTGCACGCCTATACCGGCCTGCCGGTGGCCTACATCCTCAAGGCCGATCTCAGGATCGAAGGCGGGGAGTTCGAGAAAACCCTGCAGGACCAGGCCAACCTCACCACCGGGCGGCTCGACACGCGCTTCTCGGGCCCCACCATGGACCCCATGAGCAAAGGCGCCGACTACGATCCGCAGTCGGCGGCGATCAGCTCGGCCTATGTCTCGGCCTTCAACGACTACGTCCGTTCGACGCTGAAATTCGGCGAAGGCAAGACCTACAAGTCCGAGATACGGGTGGAGCGGCATTGGGATTTCAAACACAACGCGCCGGGCGTGGGCATGCAGCTTTCGCCCAACGTCATGATCGATCTGGCCACGGCGATGAAATACGATCCGGGCCTCAAGGTGCTGCTCTTGGGCGGCTATTTCGACCTCGCCACGCCCTATTACGAAGGCTGGTACGAGATGCACCACCTGCCCATCCCGCAGGACCTGATGGGCAACATCGAGTACCAGTATTATCCCTCGGGCCACATGGTCTATGTCCACGAGGATTCGCTGAAGCAGCTGCACGACCGGGTAGCGGATTTCATCAAGCGGACCAGCGGCAGATAGGGCGGCAAGCGAACAGGGGCGCAGAGCGGGCAGCGTCCCGCTTTCCGGCGGCAAGGCGCGTTATCGGTCACAAACGGATTGTTGCAAACAACCCCTTGCCGCCACGTGCTGTTGTTCCCGGGGGGCGATCGTCAAAGCCGGAGCGGCGTGCGCAAAACCGCCCCGCAATCGGTGCGGGACAAGCTTTTGCGCAAAACGCCGCTCTGACGTGACCGCCCTGTCCGCAGATGCGGTCAGTCGAAGACGCCGTAGTCCACCTGCAGAATTTCGCCGGTGTAGGTATTCACCAGAAGGGCGTCGTCGCCGTCGCGTACCCATTCGTATCCCACTGGCGGTACTTCAAGGCCGAAAAGCCAGTAATCGGCCAGAATGTACTCGGAGGTCCAATAGGCGCGCGGCAGGATTTGACCGTATGCCCAACGGTGCGCGGTCCAGCCCATGGGCGGATGGTACGGTCCGATCTTGTATTTCCGTGCCGCCTGGTAGTTATGCTGGAAAGCAGCACGGTTCACCGTCTTGGGCCGGGCATTCCAGCCTTTTGGTTCGACCACGCGCTGATAGTTGTGAGGGCCGGGGTAAGCCTCTGCCTGCCTGACCGCAGTTTGGCTCTTGTGGCTGCTATGCTCGTCCTGCGGCGCGGCCATCGCCGCCCCGCCTGCCAGGAAAAGTGCAGCAGCCAACGATAGAACGATTTTCGATCCATGTGCCATTGAATTTCCCTCTTGCTTTGAACCGGCACGCACCAGGCGATCCTGGAATAAGAACGATGATAGAGCTTTATCGGCATCGGTTGAAGATACGAACCTCGCCGGCGAAGTTGCCGTAGGCCGAACCTCGGCAACGCCCGGGCAAAGACGGAGATTCTTCCGCGGCGGTTTTGTTGTCCGTATTTTTCCCGTTCGCGGCCAACGACACGATTTGAGACAAAAGCCTCGCCCCAGTCGCCCATGCGCCGGAGGTGAGCTTCACGGCAACGGCGCGGCGAGGGATTATTTCTTCAAATCGAGGTTGGCGATGATGTCGCGCAGGGTGTCGGCCGACTTGGCCAGCGCGGCGCGTTCTTCGTCGGGCAATTCGACTTCCAGCACCTTCTCGACGCCGCCGACCGACATCAGGCAGGGCACGCCGAGCGCCACGCCTTTCTGCCCGTATTCGCCGTCCAGCACCGCGGAGACGGTGAGCACGCCGTTCTGGTTGCGCAGGATGGTGGAGGCGATCTGCGACAGCGCCAGGGCCACGGCGAACCAAGTAGCGCCCTTGTAGTCGATGATGTGATAGGCCGAATGGCGCACCTCTTCGACGATGGCCTGCCGGCCGACCGCCGGGTCGCCGCATTTGGCGCAGGTACGGCAGAACTGCTCCATCGACATCCCGGCCAGGTTGGTGATGGACCAGGCGGCGAATTCGCTGTCGCCGTGCTCGCCCATGATGTGGGCGTGGACGTTATGGACATCGACGCCGCAACGCTTGCTCAAAAGGTGGCGGAAGCGGGCGCTGTCGAGCACCGTGCCCGAGCCGATGACGCGCCCGCGCGGCCAGCCCGAGCGCCGGTAGGCGACATAGGTCAGCACATCCACCGGATTGCTGACCAGCAGCACCACGGCGGGCGACTTCTGCGCCACGATCTCGTCCATGCAGCTGGTGGTGATGGCGGCGTTGCGCTGCACCAGCTCCAGGCGGGATTCGCCCGGCCGCTGCTTGGCGCCTGCGGTGATGACGATCAGCGCGGCGTCGGCGTAGTCGGCGGGCCCGCCCTCGCGGATCTGGATGGAGGGGAAGAAGGCCTGGCCGTGCACCATGTCGAGGGCCTGGCCCTTGGCCAGGTCGCGGTTGGCGTCGATCAGCACGATTTCGTCGGCCAGCCCGCGCAAGGCCAGCGTGTAGGCGAAGGTGGAGCCCACCGCCCCGGCCCCGACGATCGCGACTTTGCGCGATTTCCAATGTTCCGTATCCATGTCCTGCCTCGGCCGCGGGGTGAGACCTGTACTTAGTTCAAAATCCGCGAAAGACAAGCCTTACGGCAACATGGTTATCCGCCCGCCGCGTCAGCGCTTGGATTTTTCTTCCTCGTGCAGGAGGGCGCTCTTCTCGCGGAACAGCTGCTGCGCCACCAGGTCGTGCAGCCGCACGTCCTTATGGCCCTGGATGTTCTGCGTGATGATCGAGTTCTCGATCAGGTCGAGCTCGACGGGGTGCTTCCTGTCCGAGGCCCTGATGATGGACCAGATGAAGATCGCACAAGCGGCCGCCACGACGGCGTTGGCAAGGAGCAGCGCCTCCCAGGAATGCGTCGCGGTAAACCACGTCCCCTTCAGGTGCAGCGCCACCAGCCAGAACGCCCAGAGCAGCAGCGCCAGGACGAAAAGACCGCCAAAAATCATGACTTTCGTCAACAGCGTCGCCAGCCATTTCAAGCCGAAGTGCAGGCGCCGCAGCCGCCACATGTGCAGCTGCGTGGCCAGCTCGTTGTATTCGACCCGGCCGGCCATCCAGAAGGCGAGCTTGGTCCATTTACGGACTTCCTCCGGCCATTTGTCGAGCTTTCCTGCGCCCTTGAGCACGAACTTGTCGTTGTCCGCTTCGGTGAAGATCAGCGGGATCATGGCGATGATGTCCTGCTGGCGCACTTGCAGGTTCCGTCCCAGCAGCAGGCAGGAGGCGCGCATCGACGCCTCGTATTCGTCCTTGTAGACCTCGAACAGATGGAACGTGTGCCTGCCGGTGCTCAGGAACGCGATCAGCGCGATGAAGCAGAGGATCGCCGTCAAAAGGACGCCCAGGGACGGCATCTGTTCGGCCCCCAACAACGGCAGCGCGGGCCAGATCGCCGCGGTCAGGACAAAATGCGCCGCCAGGATACCAAGCCCGACCCCGGCGTATTCGACGGCCAGCCAGCGCCTTTTCATGATCAGGCTGAAGAAGTTCTTCGAATAGATATAGCGCAGCGCCGAGATATGGGCGCGCAAATCCGCGTCTCCCGGCGTGTCGTTCTTGCCGAAGGGAAAGCGCCGCTTGACCATGTTCTGCTGGATGCGGAAAAAACGGTTTGGCGGTTCCAGATTCGGCTTGGCCTTGTTGCCGTTCTTGTCCGCCTGGGAGAGCTCGTAGGGAAACAGGATGATGGCGTCGTCGAAGTAGCGGTTCATGTTCTCCGTTTCGAAGGCGCGCCATTTCTCGGGATTTTTCAGGATGTCGCGGTAGGTGTCGATCTTGCGGGTGACGAAGGCTTCGCTGCGCAGCGTGCGGAAATGGTGCTGGTCGAATTCCCAGATCGTTTCGTCCGCCTTTTTGTCTTCCGTAACAAGCGTTTCGAACACTTCGCTGAACGTGCCGTCGGTCAGATACCTCCAGCCGCGCGACAAGAACCCGTTGGATTTTCGTGACATTTCCACTCTGCCCCCCGGCGAGCTCCCCGCACCACGCCGTGCGGCGCAGAACTCAACCGGTATTTGAGCCTGTCGGGCTTGGCGATGCAACGGCAGAAGGGCCGTGCCGGCAAGCGATGCTGCGCAGCATCACGCCGTTCGTCCGGATTGGCGTGGATTTCTCATGGGTTGCCGGAAATTTCCGCCGCGGCCGCTTTTTCTCCGGCATCGCGCTGCGGCTATGCGAGACGGCAAGCGGACGGCTTCTACCCTGGAATCGTTTTCACTCGCGCGGAAAACCACTTTTCCAGCCGGGCGACGGCGTCTTCGACTTCGGGCGTGGAGACGGCGAAGCTGATGCGGATGTGACGGCGCCCTTCCACCGGATCGAAATCGATGCCCGGGGCGGTGGCGACGCCGGTTGCTTGCAGCAGCGTCTTGCAGAAGGCCAGGCTGTCGCCCGTCAGGTGGCCGACATCGGCATAGATATAGAAGGCGCCGTCGGGCGGGGCGATCTTGTCCAGGCCGCAGCGCGGCAGCGCCGTGAGGAGCAGGTCGCGGTTGCGCCGGTAGACGCGCACATGGCTTTCCAGTTCCTCCTGCGCCTCCAGCGCCGCGACTCCCGCGTGCTGGCTGAGCGAAGGGGCCGTTAAAAACATGTTGCCGCAAAAGGCGCGGGCGCGTTCCGCCTTGTCCGGCGGCGCCAGCAGCCAGCCCAGCCGCCAGGCGACCATGCTGAAATACTTCGAAAAGCTGCCGATGACGAAAGCATCGGGCGCGAATTCCAGCAGCGAGCGCGCCGGTTCGGCGTAACTCAGGCCGTGATAGATTTCGTCGGAAATCGGGACGATGTGCCGTTCGCGGCAAACCGCGGCGATGGCGGCCAGCCCTGCGGCGGGGATGATCGAGCCCGTCGGATTGGCGGGACTGGCGACGATGACGCCTTTGGGCGCGGGATCGAGCGCCGCGATCTCTTCGGCGGTGATCTGGTAGCGCGTCTCCGGCCCGCAGGGGATTTCCACCGGTACGAGGTTCAGCGCCTTCAAGACGTTGCGGTAGGCGACGTAACCGGGCCGCGCCAGCGCCACGCGGTCGCCGGCATCGAAATTCGAGGCCAGCGCCAGCACCAGCGCGGGCGAGGCGCCGCAGGTGAGCACGAAACGCTCGGGCGCAATCTCGAGGCCGTAGCTGCGCTGGTAATGGCGCGCCAGGCCCGCTTGCAGCGCCGGGCTTTCCCAATACCCCATGGCGTCGCTGTCGAGAATGCGATGGGCCACCTGCAGCGCCGCAGCGGGCGCACCGGTGGAAGGCTGGCCGTATTCCATATGGATGATCGTCCGCCCCTCCGCCTTCAGGCGGTGGGCGAGGCGGTTGATGTCCATGGCGTAGAAGGGATCGATCGCGGCGGGCATGGGCCGATCATAGCAGAAAGGCGCACGCGTTTAAGGCGCGGAAAAGAGTCTCACTCTTCCCCGAACTTGGCCTCGATCAGGGCCAGGATGGCGCCCAGCGCCTCCTGGGCGTCTTCGCCGGCGGCGGAGATTTCCACCTCGGTGCCGATGGGCGCGATCAGCAGCATCAGGCCCATGATGGAGCGGGCATCGACGCATTGGCCGTCCTTGCCCACGGTGATGTGCGATTTGAAGCGCGAAGCGGCTTCCACCAGCTTGGCCGAAGCCCTGGCATGAAGGCCGCGCTTGTTGGTGATCTTGGCGGTGGCCGAGCACCGCGACATCGGGCTCATCAAGAGCGCTTCCCGAAAAGTGCGAAGCGGTTTTCGGACAAGAAGCGCGACATAAAGCGCTTCCCGAAAAGTGCGAAGCGGTTTTCGGAC